>Ga0335073_10000567_pt1 | contig 47467 bp, 46 predicted proteins | sample Lox_Sample_22_FD_207093 | JGI IMG/M metagenome (GOLD analysis project Ga0335073, IMG submission 207093) | Soil microbial communities from Loxahatchee National Wildlife Refuge, Florida, United States - Lox_Sample_2.2 | ecosystem: Environmental > Terrestrial > Soil > Wetlands | place: USA...
CGCCAGTGCTGTCTCCTCAAGCCGCGCGCCGCGTCAGACTTTCGGCAATCGCTGCGGCGCTTTCAAGCCCGGAACCGAGTCCCAGGACGGCGGTGGCAAGCTTGCCGCGCTGCAGGAGGCCGCGGCCAGCCGTGCGTGCGCTCTCAACCGTCACGGCTTCGACCTTCGCCACCAATTCGTCGAGCGGAATCGGACGGCCGCGGGTGATCATCTGCCGCGCCAATTGCTCGATACGGGCGCCGGAGCTTTCCAGCGCCATCAGCAGCCCTGCCTTCATCTGCGCCTTGGCGCGCGCGACTTCGGCTTCGGAAATGGTCTCCGCGGTGCTTTCGATCTCGTCGACGATCACGCGCATCAATTCCGAAGTGTCGGCGGCGTCGGTGCCGGCGTAGAGGCCGAACATGCCGACATCGGAATAAGGCACGTGGAACGAATAGATCGAGTAGCACAGCCCGCGCTTCTCGCGCGCTTCCTGGAACAGCCGGGACGACATGCCGCCGCCGAGCACATTGGTGAAGACCTGCAGGCTGTAAAGCGCCGGATCGTTGATCGAGACCCCAGCCAGGCCGAGCGCGATATGCACCTGTTCGAGCTCGCGCTTTTCGACATGCGTGCCGCCGCCGAACCGCGCCGGCTCGGGCGCGGGACTGGCGGGGCCGTTGAACGAGGCGAACCTCTTCTCGACCTCGGCCAGCACGGCCTGATGGTCGACGGCACCGGCCGCGGCGACGACGATGTCCGGCGCCTTGTAATTGCGCATCAGATAGTTGCGCAGCTTGTTGCCGTCGAACGAACGCACGGTCTTCGGCGTGCCGAGGATCGAGCGGCCGAGCGGCTGATCGGGAAACGCCACCACGTTCAAATGCTCGAAGATCAGATCGTCCGGCGTGTCGGCCACCGCGCCGATTTCCTGAACGATGACGTTCTTCTCGCGGGTCAATTCCACGCTGTCGAAAGCCGGCTCGGACAGGATGTCGGCCAGCACGTCGAGCGCGAGCGGCACGTCGTCCTTGAGCACGCGCGCGTAATAGGCGGTACTTTCCGCGCCGGTCGCGGCGTTGAGGTCGCCGCCCACGGCTTCGATTTCCTCGGCGATATCGCGGGCGCTGCGCCGCCGCGTGCCCTTGAACGCCATATGCTCGAGGAAATGCGAAATGCCGTGCTCGTCATGAAGCTCATTGCGGCTGCCGGAAGCGACCCAGACGCCGAGCGACGCCGTTTCCAAATGCGGCATCGCATCGGTCACCACACTAATACCGGACTTCAGGGTCGTTACTTCAACACTCATGCTGCCGCTCCTTCCTGGGCCGCGCGGCTCGTCTGGAGGACGAAACGCTCGACCGCAGCTTGATCGGCCGGAAGCACCGTGACGCGCTCCGGCCGCTGATTGATGTCGGATAGCCAATCGGGCAAGTGAGGCCGCGCACCGCAGGCCGCCTCGACTGCATCGGGGAATTTCGCCGCATGCGCCGTGGAGAGCACCACCATCGGTACCGCCGGATCGCGCGGCTCCTTCTCGGCGACCGCGATGCCGACGGCGGTATGCGGGTCGACGAAATTCCCGGTTTCGCGCTTGATCGTACGCATGGTCGCCGCGACTTCGTCTTCGCCGGCGCGGCCGGCGGCGAACAGGCCGCGGATATAAGCGAGCGCCTGAGCCGACAGCGTGAACCGCCCCGATTGCGCAAGCGACCCCATGACCGCCTTCACCGCGCCGGCATCGCGGCCATAGGCGTCGAACAACAGCCGCTCGAAATTCGACGACACCTGAATGTCCATCGACGGCGACGTGGTGGCGATGACTTCGCGCGGCTCATAGGCGCCGGTCGCCAGCGTGCGGGTCAGGATATCGTTGACATTGGTGGCGATCACCAGCCGGTCGATCGGCAACCCCATGCGGGAGGCGACATAGCCGGCATAGACGTCGCCGAAATTGCCGGTCGGCACGGTGAAGGCGAGCTTGCGCGCCGGCGCGCCGAGCGCAACGGCCGCGGTGAAGTAATAGACGACCTGCGCGACGATGCGCGCCCAATTGATCGAATTGACGCCGGACAGCCGCACCCGGTCGCTGAACGCGTGATGATTGAACAGGCCTTTGACGATGGCCTGGCAGTCGTCGAACGTGCCTTCGATCGCGACCGCGCTGACATTGGCGGCGTCCGTCGTCGTCATCATCCGCCGCTGCACGTCGGAGACGCGGCCTTGCGGAAACAGCACGACGAGATCGACCTGGCTGCGGTCGTGGAAGGCTTCGACCGCGGCGCCGCCGGTGTCACCGGACGTTGCGACAACAATGGTCCGCCGTTCGCCGCGCGCTGCGAGCGCATGATCCATCAGCCGCGACAGCAATTGCATCGCCAGGTCTTTGAAGGCGAGCGTCGGCCCATGAAACAGTTCGAGCGCGAAGGTATTCACGTCGAGCTGGGCCAGCGGCGCGACCGCGGGATGCCGGAACGGGCCATAGGCCTCGCGCGCCATGCGGGCCAGATCGGCCATGCTCAAGGCGTCGCCGACGAACGGACGGATCACCTCGACCGCGACCTCGGCATAGGGCCGGCCGGCAAAGGCGGCAATGGCTTTTGGCTCGAGTTGCGGCCAGGTCCCGGTGCCGACGTCAGGCACATACAGGCCGCCGTCGCGGGCGAGACCCGCGAGCATGACATCGGCAAAGCCGGATGCGGCGGCCGCACCCCTGGTCGAAACGTAGTGCACGTTGTGGCGATCCCAGACGGCCGGATGGTCCCAGGCCTAAAGGATAACATATTGATTCTGAACGATATTCACCTGAGGCTGGCAACGCCGCCCAAGCCGATAAGGCCAGAACCGGCTTCAACCTAATAGGAAAATCGCTGCCTCCACAAGGAACTGCGGAGCCGGTGGCCGAGATCCCGGTCGAGCGCGAAAAAGCGGGCCTAGGCCCGCGGTTCCCGCGCCGCGGCCCGGGCCGATGTCAGCATCCAAGCGATGAATGTGCCGGCCAGAACGGCGGCGAGGCCAAACCAGGTCAGGGCATATTGCAGATGGTTGTCGGGCAGGCTGACGACGAGCTTGCCGGGCTGCGGCAGGCCGCCGGGCGGCGCCGGCGTCTCCTGTTCGACATAGAACGGCGCAACTGAGCCCAAGCCTTTTGCCGCGGCGATGACCGCCGGATCGCGCGCGAACCACAGGTTATGCGCGGGATCGTCGCCCGGCGTGAACCAATGCCGGCTGTCGGGCCACCGCATCACCCCGATCAAAGTGACCGGCCCGGCCACTTCGCCCGCCAGCCGCGTCTGCGGGCTCTTACGGGCATCGGGAACGAAGCCGCGGTTGACCATGACGACGCTGCCGTCGGCGAGCCGCGCGGGGGTGAAGACCCAATAGCCAGGACCGGCATCGGCGACATCAGGGCGAAAGCCCGAAGCCGAGGCAAAGACCAGAGCTTCCTTGTCGTTGTCGAATTGCGCGGTGAACCGCACCCGGCGATACTCGTCCTTGGCCGCATCGAGCGCCGGCCAATCATGGGCGGGCGGCAGCGCTTGCGGTGGTGCGGCAAGCCGTTCGGTAAGGTCGGCGATCAAGCCTTCCTTCCAGGCCTTGCGCTGGATTTGCCAAACACCGAGCCCGATGAGCAGCGCGAAGGCGATGAGCGCGGGCACCAACAGGCCCAGCGGTGAGCGGCCGCGCGCGCCAGATTCGGTTTTGGTCAGCATTCGTTTCCGTCAGCCTTGTCGGCGCGTCACGGCTTATCGGCAGCTTGCAGACGGCCTTCCGCGGCTTTGTGATGGAATTGCAGCGCGATCATCAGGCCTTTCATCGGCCGCAGCGGACCGAGCGTCACGATCAGGATGAGCGGCAGCCACAGTACCGCATGCAACCAGTATGGCGGGTGAAACTCGACTTCGGTGATCAGCGCCGCGGCGACCACGATCGCGCCGCCGAGCAGCACGATGAATACGGCGGGCCCATCGCCGGAATCAGCGAAGGCGTAGTCGAGCCCGCATGCTTCACAACGCGGCCGCAGCGACAAGAAGCCGGTAAACAGCTTGCCGCGCCCGCAGCGCGGACAGGCGCAAGCCAACCCCTTGGCGATCGATCCGCCAAGTGTCGTCATCCTGGGCTCCGTCGCACCGGTGCGTTCGGTCATGCCGGAAATGTAGGGCGCCACTCGTCCCTGCGAAAGCGGGGACCCGGCGCATTTGGGCCGCAATGTTGGATCCCCGCCTGCGCGGAAATGTGCGGTGAAGCTCTCGCCGCAGCCGCGTGCGGCTTTATCCGACGTGCGGACCTTGGCCCCACACATAGATGCAGGCGAACAGGAACAGCCACACCACGTCGACGAAGTGCCAGTACCAGGCGGCGAATTCGAAGCCGAGATGCTGATTGGGCTTGAACTGCCCGGCCATGGCACGGAACAGGCATACGATCAGAAAGATCGAGCCGATGATGACATGAGCGCCATGGAAGCCGGTCGCCATGAAGAAAGTGGCGCCGTAGACGTTGCCGGAATAGTGGAACAACGCGTGGCCATATTCCCAGGCCTGCACGCAGGTGAAACTCAGGCCGAGCGCGATGGTGCAGATCAGCCCCCAGATCAGACCCTTGCGATCGTTCTCCAGCAGCGCATGGTGCGCCCAGGTCACCGTGGTGCCAGAGGTCAACAGAATGAGCGTGTTGAGGAGCGGCAGGTGCCAGGGATCGAAGGTCTCGACGCCTTTGGGCGGCCAGACGCCGCCGGTATAGGCGATGCGCGCCACGTCGCGCAGTTCGTCGGGAAATAGCGCGACATTGAAATAGGCCCAGAACCAGGCGACGAAGAACATCACTTCCGAGGCGATGAACAGGATCATGCCGTAGCGGTGCGAGATCTGCACCACGCGGGTATGATCGCCGGTTTCGGCCTCGTGAATGACGTCGCGCCACCAACCGAACATGGTGTAAGCGATGCCGATGAGACCCGCTCCCATGATCAGCGGCGCATAGGTCACCATCTGATGCATCCACAGGATGAAACCGACGGCAGCAACAAAAGCCGAAACCGATCCGATTGCCGGCCACGGACTCGGATTCACCAGATGGTAGTCGTGTTGCGGTTCGGCGTGCGCGTCAGCCATCGTTGTCTTCTCCACCCTTGTCCCATTCATGGCGCGCCGCGCAACGGCTACGCCGCGTTACCTCGTCAAATCGGCCCGGATCTTTCCGGATCGGCGCTCGCCGCCACCGGCTGCTCCGGCGTGCGCGCCGGATAGAAGGTGTAGGAGAGCGTAATGTTCTTCAGCAGATCCTGTTCGGAATCCTCGGCGAGCTTCGGATCGACATAGAACACGACCGCCATGTCGCGCTTCTCGCCCGGCTTCATGGTCTGCTGGGTGAAGCAAAAGCAATTGATCTTCTCGAAGTAGATGCCGACGGTCGGCGGCGTCACGTTGTAGCCGGCCTGGGCGGTGATCTCGCGCGCCGACTGGTTCACCACCGAATAATAGACGGTGACGACCTGGCCGAGCTTGACATCGATGGTGCGGCGTTCCGGCTCGAAGGTCCAGGGCAGGCCGGGTGCGATATTGGAATCAAAGCGCACGGTGACGGTGCGGCCGGGAATTTCCCTGGCCGGCAGGGATTCCGCGACCTGCGTCGTCCCGCCGAAACCCGTCGTCCGGCAGAACCAGGAATAAAGCGGCACTGCGGCGTAAGCCATGCCGACCATGACCGCGACGAAGGCGCCGCAGGCAAAGGCGACGACAAGATCGGCTCGGCGGGGCTTGCTTGATGCGCTCAAAATGGCCGCTCCGCCACGCCCGGCCCTTTGACCAGGGTCACGATGTAGAACAGGATCGCAAGCAGGCCGAGCGCAACGCCGATGGCGATCGAGCGCGACCGGCGCGCACGCTGCTGCTCCGGCGTCAGCTTGATGCCGGGCTCGACCTTCCGCGTGCTGTCGCTGTCGTTCATCGCGTTGCTCATTGTCATGTCGCGAAGTAGCCGATCAGCCCTCCCGACATCTGCTCGGCCAGCAGCACGGCAAACAGCAGGAACAGATAGAGGATCGAGAAAGCGAACATCTGCTTGCTCGCCCGGAAGCCTTGCTTCTCAACAAGAATGCGCACGGCAAGCGCGATCATGACGGCGCCGCCGGCAACGGCGGCGGCGCCATAAACCGCCCCCGCATAGCCCATCAGCCACGGCGCGACGCCAAGCGGCGCGAGCACAAGCGTGTAGAGCAGGATCTGCCGCCGCGTCGCGCCATCGCCGGCAACGACCGGCAGCATCGGCACGCCGGCGCGCGCATAATCGTCCTTACGGTAAAGCGCGAGCGCCCAGAAATGCGGCGGTGTCCACATGAAGATGATGAGGAACAGCACCACCGGCTCGAGCGTCACGCCGCCGGTTACCGAGGCCCAGCCGATGATCGGCGGCAGCGCGCCCGCAGCGCCGCCGATGACGATATTCTGCGGCGTCCAGCGCTTGAGCCACATCGTGTAGACGACGACATAAAAACCGATGGTCAGCGCCAGCAACGCTGCGGCGACGACATTGACCAGAAGGCCGAGCACGGCGACGGAGAAGCCGGCCAGAATGAGCCCGAAGGCCAGCGCCTCGCCGGGCCGCAGCCGGCCCGCCGGAATCGGACGCGCGGCGGTGCGCGCCATGCGCGCGTCGATATCGGCGTCATACCACATGTTCAGTGCGCCGGAGGCGCCGGCGCCGACCGCGATGCAGATCAGCGCCGTGAGGCCGATCACCGGATGCACATGGCCCGGCGCGAGCATGAGCCCGACCAGCGCCGTGAACACCACGAGCGACATCACCCGCGGTTTCATCAGCGCGAGATAGTCGCGCGCACCGGCAATGCTCGGCGCGATGCTTGGATCGACGCCTTGCTCTACGGCGAGTTCCGCCTCGGCAAAGGTCAGGCTCATCGGATCAGCGGCAACGTCTCATATTGATGGAAGGGCGGCGGCGACGACAGCGTCCATTCCAGCGTGGTCGCACCCGGTCCCCACGGATTGTTGCCCGCGCGCTCTTTCTTCGCGAACGCAACCGCCATGCCGAACAGGAAGATGATCACGCCGAAGCCGGAAATATAGGAGCCGATCGACGATACGTAATTCCAGCCGGCGAACGCGTCGGGATAGTCGACATAGCGGCGCGGCATGCCGGCGAGACCGAGGAAGTGCTGCGGGAAGAACACGATGTTCACGCCGATGAAGGTGAACCAGAAGTGCAGCTTGCCGATGGTCTCGTTGTACATATAGCCGGTCATTTTCGGGAACCAGTAGTACCAGCCGCCGAAAATGGCGAAGACCGCGCCGAGCGACAGCACGTAGTGGAAGTGGGCGACCACGTAATAGGTGCCGTGCAACGAGCGGTCGACGCCGGCATTGGCCAGCACCACGCCGGTGACGCCGCCGATGGTGAACAGGAAGATGAAGCCGATTGCCCACAGCATCGGCGTCTTGAACTCGATCGAGCCGCCCCACATCGTGGCGATCCAGGAGAAGATCTTCACGCCCGTCGGCACCGCGATCACCATGGTCGCAGCGACGAAATAGGCCTGCACCGTCGCCGACATGCCCACGTTGTACATGTGGTGCGCCCAGACGATGAAGCCGACGCCGCCGATCGCCACCATCGCATAGGCCATGCCGAGATAGCCGAAGACCGGCTTCTTGGAGAAGGTCGCGACGATCTGGCTGACCATGCCGAAGCCCGGCAGGATCAGAATGTAGACTTCGGGATGGCCGAAGAACCAGAACAGGTGCTGGAACAGGAGCGGGTCGCCGCCGCCATCCGGGTTGAAGAAGGTGGTGCCGAAATTGCGGTCGGTCAGCAGCATGGTGATCGCGCCGGCGAGCACCGGCAGCGCCAGCAGCAGCAGGAACACCGTCACCAGGATCGACCACACGAACAGCGGCATCTTGTGCATGGTCATGCCGGGCGCGCGCATGTTGAAGATCGTGGTGATGAAGTTGATGGCGCCGAGGATCGATGAAGCGCCGGCGAGATGGATCGAGAGGATGACGAAGTCCATCGCCGGGCCGGGATGGCCGGTGGTCGACAGCGGCGCATAGATGGTCCAGCCGGTTCCGGCGCCGTTGGTGCCCGGCTCGCCCTCGACGAACATCGAGGTCAGGAGCAGCGCAAAGGACGCCGGCAGCAGCCAGAACGAAATGTTGTTCATGCGCGGGAAGGCCATGTCCGGCGCGCCGATCATCAGCGGCACCATCCAATTGCCGAAGCCGCCGATCATCGCCGGCATGACCATGAAGAAGATCATGATCAGGCCATGCGCGGTGACGACGACGTCGAACATATGCGTCTCGTGGAAGATCTGGATGCCGGGATACATCAGCTCGGCGCGGATCAGGATCGACAGGATGCCGCCGATGATGCCGGCGAAGATCGCGAACACCAGGTACATCGTGCCGATGTCCTTGTGGTTCGTCGAATAGACGAAGCGCCGCCAGCCGTGCGGGATCGCGTGTCCGCCTTCATCACCATGCGCCGCGTGTGCCATCGTATCCATTGCCAGTCCCTTCGTTAGCGACTGTTCGCCGCCTCTTGTCCCGTTCGATGTCTCAATCCCTGGTTCAACCTTCGGCCCAACCTCCGGCCTTCGCCGCGGTCAGATTAGCGCGCCGCCGGTGCGCCTGCCGAGGCAAAGGTATTCGCCGGCACCGTGTCGCCGGCCGCGAATTTCTGCTTCGCCTGGGCGACCCACGTTGCAAAGTCGGCGTCGTTCACCACCCGCACCGCGATCGGCATGAAGGAATGATCCTTGCCGCACAGTTCGGAGCACTGACCGTAGAACATGCCGGTGATGGTCGCCTTGAACCAGGTCTCGTTCATGCGCCCGGGAATGGCGTCGATGCGCGAGCCGAACGACGGCACCGTGAAGGAATGGATGACATCGGCGCCGGTCACCAGCACGTGGACGACCTTATTGACCGGCACCACCATGTCATTGTCGACGGTCAGGAGACGCGGCTGGCCCGGCTTGAGGTCCTTTTCCGGCACCATGATCGAATCGAATTCGAAATTGCCGTTGTCGGGATAGCTATAGGTCCAGAACCACTGCTTGCCGGTCGCCTTGATGGTGAGATCGGCCTTGGGCGGCTGGAGCTCGACGAACAGAAGCCGGAACGACGGCACCGCAATCACGGCGAGAATGATGACCGGAACGATGGTCCACAGGACCTCGATCGGGGTGTTGTGCGTGGTGCGCGAGGGCGTCGGATTGGCGCGAGCATTGAAGCGCACGATGACGATCAGCAACAGCCCGAGCACGAAAGCGCAAATGGCGCCGATGATCCACAGCAGCATGTTATGGAAAGAGGTGATCTGCTCCATCACCGGGGTCGCCGCTTCCTGCAGGTCCATTTGCCATGGCGCCGGCTGCCCGAGCTGTGCCAGCGCCACCCCCGCGCTCCCCAGCACGGCGCCTGCGGCGAGGGCAATGGCGGTCAAATGTGCACGCACCTTCATCTGTCGTTCTTCTCCCTGCATCTGTTTTTGGTCACGGCCGCCGGCGGCACGCGCGTTGGACATTACTTCAGCGCAGGCCGCGGCAGTATGACGTCGCCGCCTCGGACGGCATTGAGGCCCCGGCTCGCGATAAAGCCCCTGGCCTTAAGTCCTTGGCGGGTAGCGACGGGATAGGGAATCCCACGTTCTCCAAACCACAAATCCGGCCTTGCCGCAATGCACTCCTCCGCATCATCCCGGCCACAGTGCATAGCGCCGCGGCGGGTCGCCGATCCGTGCTGCGACCTTTGCCCCTGCGGCACGTTGCAGCGACCTTTTAGCGGCCACAATGGCTTGGTCTGGATCGACCTTGACACGGCGGGTTCACGATGTAGGCAAGCCTTCGCAGGGGCTGCGACGTCAGGCTGATTCGTGAAACGGCAAGCTTGCCGGAGCGGCCGACGGGCTGCTGCGGGGGCGCCTGCCGGTGGTGTCCGAAGCCCCGATGTCGTCGGTTTTTGGGCCAGCGTTGTAAGTGTCTGGCCTGCGACTTTGGGGCCGATATTGGGCTGACTTTGGAGCCATGACTTTTGGAGCTATGGCGGCTCCTCATCGTAGCTCGGTTCGGGCACCTCCCAAGGAGAGAAACGTGATCATGGCGATATTCGACGGCGGGTGGCGGTTGCGGCTGATGTCGCGATCGATCTCGCGATCCTTGGCATCGGCATTCGCCGGCACCGCTGTCCTTGCGGCCGTGGCGGGAAGCGTGGCCCTGAGCATGGCAATAAGCGTCGCCTGGACGCACTCGGCTTATGCCCAAGGCGCGGTCAAATCCGTGCACGGGGATTGGCAGATCAGGTGCGACACTCCGCCCGGGGCGCAAGGCGAACAATGTGCGCTGATGCAGAGCGTGACGGCGGAGGACCGCCCCAATGTCGGCCTCACCGTCATCGTGCTCAAGACCTCGGATCAGAAGAGCCGCCTGATGCGCGTGGTCGCGCCGCTCGGCGTGCTGTTGCCGTCGGGACTGGGGCTCAAGATCGACAATGTCGATGTCGGCCGCGCCGGCTTCGTGCGCTGCCTGCCCAATGGCTGCATCGCCGAAGTGGTCATGGACGACAAGCTGATCGGCCAATTGCGCAACGGCCAGACCTCGACCTTCATCATTTTCCAGACGCCCGAGGAAGGCATCGGTTTCCCGATGAGCCTGAAGGGATTTGGCGAAGGCTACGATCAACTGCCCTAGGACCGGCCGTGCGACCGGCTCCCGGACCCGGTTAAAGCCACTGCGACGCAATCGACCGCCGATTGACCTCAAGCGGCGCGCGGGTACCCTCGTCTGAAACAAAGCCGGGGGAAATGCTCATGCGTACCGCTGTCGCGGTGATGGCAGCCGCCATCTCAGTCTTTGCCGTCTATGCACTGCCAGCCGCTTACGGCGAGGGCGACTATCCGACGCGGCCGGTGACGCTGATCGTGCCCTATGCCGCGGGCGGTGTTGCCGACGTCGGCATGCGCATCCTTGCCGACAAGCTCTCGATCAAGCTTGGCCAGCAATTTGTTGTCGAGAACCGGCCCGGCGCCGGCGGCATCGTTGCGGCGCAAGCCGGTGCCAGCGCCGCACCCGACGGCTATACGCTGTTGATGACCGGCAACAACAGTGCGATCGCCGCCGCGCTGTTCAAGTCCCTGCCCTATAACATCCTCACCGATTTCTCTTCGATCTCGACCGCGGCCTTCTTCGATCTCCTGATCGTCACGCGCGCCACGTCCCCGCTGCAATCGGTGCAAGACATCGTCGATGCGGCGCGAAAGAATCCGGGCAAGCTCAATATCGGCACCATCAGTCCCGGCAGCACGCAAAACCTCGCCGCCGAGTTGTTCGTCAACACCGCCAATATCAATGCGGCGATCGTGCCGTTCCGTGCCTCGCCGGACATGGCGGGCGCGGTGTTGCGCGGCGATGTCGATGTCGCCTTCGAGTTCTATGCCCCGATCAGCGGGCTTCTCGCCGACAAGAAGCTCGAGGCACTGGCCTCGGCCGGCCCGCAGCGCACGCCTTATCTGCCGAACGTGCCGACCGTGATCGAGAGCGGAATCAAGGATTTCGAGGCGACGAGCTGGAACGGTCTCTCGGTTCCGGCGGCGACACCGGCGAGCGTGATCGCGACCCTCAACAGCGCGATGAAGGACGTCATTCCCATGCCTGAAGTTCAGGACAAGGCCAAGCAGATGGGCATGACCATGCGCTGGAGCACATCGGCCGACATGACCGCGCGGATGAAGGCCGATATCGCCAAATGGGGCGCGGTGATCGAAAAGGCCGGCATTGCCAAGCGCGACTGAACGAGGCGGGTAACCCCCCTCGCCGGGCGGCCGCGAAGCGCTTATCTATTGGGAAATTTTCGCAGGGGCTTCCAGCAAGATCGCGCCCTGGATCGCGCGCCAGCAAGGCAATCTAAGGAACAGTTCATGACCGATTCGCCCATCTCGCTCGTTGACCGCTCAGGCCTCGATCGGCCGCGGCTCGCCAGGATCATTGCGCGCGGGCTGGACGGCGCCGACGACGGGGAACTCTTTCTCGAATACCGCCAGTCCGAAGCGCTGGTGTTCGACAATGGCCGGCTGAAACAGGCCACCTACGACACCTCGCAGGGCTTCGGCCTGCGCGCGGTCAAGGACGAGGCGGTGGGCTATGCGCACGCCTCCGACGTATCGGAAGCGGCAATCGAGCGCGCCGCCGACGCGGTGCATGCCGTCAAAGGCGGCTATTCGGGCAAATACGCCGAGCCGCCGGCGCGGACCAATGTGAAGCTTTACGGTGAAGAATCGCCGCTCGGCAGCCCGGCCTTCGAGGCCAAAGCCCGGCTTCTGGAAACCATCGACGCTTATGCGCGCGCCAAGGATCCGCGGGTGCGCCAGGTTTCGGCGACACTCGCCGCCACCTGGCAGGCGGTGGAGATTCTGCGCGCCGACGGCGAAACCTATCGCGACGTCCGGCCGCTGGTGCGCTTGAGCGTTTCGGTCGTGGTCGGCGACGGCACGCGCCAGGAATCCGGCAGCGACGGCTATGGCGGTCGCGAAGGCTATGAGCGCTTCATCGCCACCGACGCCTGGCAAGGCGCCGTCGACAATGCGGTGCGTCAGGCGCTGGTCAATCTCGAAGCGGTGCCGGCGCCTGCGGGCGAGATGGATGTCGTGCTCGGCTCGGGCTGGCCCGGCGTGATGCTGCACGAAGCCGTCGGCCACGGCCTCGAAGGCGACTTCAACCGCAAGAAGACGTCCGCCTTTGCCGGCCTGATGGGGCAACGCGTGGCGGCCAAGGGCGTCACCGTGCTCGACGACGGCACCATGGCGCTGCGCCGCGGCTCGCTGTCGATCGACGACGAAGGCACGCCGACCAATCGCACCACGTTGATCGAGGACGGCATTCTCGTCGGTTATATGCAGGACCGCCAGAACGCGCGGCTCATGGACATGAAGCCGACCGGCAACGGCCGGCGCGAAAGCTTTGCCTGCGTGCCGATGCCGCGCATGACCAACACCTACATGCTCGCCGGCGCGCATGATCCGCAAGAGATCATCGGCTCGGTGAAGAACGGCATCTACGCCACCTATTTCGGCGGCGGCCAAGTCGACATCACTTCCGGCAAATATGTGTTCCAGTGCACCGAAGCCTATCGCATCGAAAACGGCAAGGTCAGCGCGCCGATCAAAGGCGCGATGCTGATCGGCAATGGGCCGACCGATCTGCACCGCATCTCGATGGTCGGCAACGACCTCAAGCTCGACAACGGCATCGGCACCTGCGGCAAGAACGGCCAGGGCGTGCCGGTGGGTGTCGGCCAGCCCACGCTGCGCATCGACCGCATTACGGTTGGCGGGACCGGCGCCTAGGGCATGATCCGGAAAAGTGGATACCGGTTTTCCGAAAAGATCATGCTCCAACGTAAAATCTAGAGCCTGATCCGATTCAACCCTCGCTGGATCAGGCTCTAGCGCGTTGTCACGCGCCGGGACGCCGGTTTTGGGGCCGGATCGTGCTGTGACCGATCAGCCATCTTTGCGACACGATCTGAAGGCGCATTAGCGCGCCTTACGGGGAGAGACTTTACCATGAATCGCTGGCTCAAGAGCGCCGCCGATGTTGCCGTCATTGTCGGGCTGGTGATTGCGGCGAAGACGGCCATCGCCGAACCGTATTACGTGCCGTCAGGCTCGATGGAACCGACTTTGCAGATCGGCGACGAATTGCTCGCGACCAAATATCCTTACGGCTACAGCTCGGCCTCCCTGCCGATCTTTGTCACATTGCCCGAATCCCAGCGCATTCTCGGCGCGCTGCCGCGGCGCGGCGACGTCATCGTGTTCCGCTGGCCGGGCGACCGCTCGCAGATCTGGGTCAAGCGCGTCGTCGGCCTGCCGGGCGACCGCGTCGAGATGAAGGACGGTCATCTTTGGATCAACGGCGCGCAGGTCGGCCTCAAGCCCGACGGCGTCGGCGAGAACGAATCCGAAGACGGCTCGCAGGAGCCGGTCGAACGTTTCATCGAGACCCTGCCCGGCGGCCGCTCGCACACCATCTTCAAGCACGCCACCATCGGCCAGTTCGACAACACGCCCGAGGTCACGGTGCCGAAGGACCATCTTTTCGTGATGGGCGACAATCGCGACAATTCCGCCGACAGCCGCATCCCGCTCGACATGGGCGGCGTCGGCCTGTTGCCGGTGTCCGATCTCGTCGGCCGCGTCGATGCGCTGGTCGGCTCGTGGGACCTGGCGGCGAAACGTCAGCCGGTCTGGGAATGGCCCGCAGCGCTACGGCTGTCGCGGTTCTTCACGGCGGTGAAGTAACACGCGAAGTTGGATCTTCCGCTCGCGCTGAACTACCGCACCACGCCGGAAATGCAGCACGGCCGCCGGCGCGGCGGCTTGATCGTCTCTTTCAAATAACAACGCGCGGTCGGCGTGCCGTAGCCCGGCCGGCGATAGGTCCAGGCCCGGCATTTGCTCTCCGCCTGACAGGCGTCGGCGCAGGCCTTGCCGGTCGGGTCGGACGGAGTCTCGAACGAGCGGTAATCGCCGCCGTAGCGATCGATCGAATATTCGGTTGCGCCGGTCTGCGGCTCGATCACGCCGGCGCCGCGCACGCCGGAAACGCAGCAGCTTGATGCGACCGGCTGCGCCACTTCGCGCTTGAGATGACAGATGGCGGGCGTACCGGAGCCGGGATAGGAGAAACTCCACGACTTGCAATTCTTGTCGCGCTCGCAGCGCGCCGCGCAGATCGCCGGATCGCCGCTCTGGACCGGCGCGCTCGCATAGTCGCCGCCCGGACGATCATAGCCGACCTGCGGCAAAGCCGATATTGCGCTGCCCACGAGCGCCGCAAGCAGCACGGCGAAGCCCACGATCAGCGCTCGCGTCATCGCGCCACGCTCTCATCCTCAGCCGTCCCCCGCACAGTAAGAACGCCTCTCGGCACAAAAGGCCACTGCTATTTTTACGTTCCCGCCTAAATCCTCAGAGCATGTTCCCGGCATGCCCATGGATGCCGATGGAACGTGCGTGCTTGCAGACCCGATCCGAGGGTGGACACCGGTTTTCGGAAAAGATCGTGCGCAAGCGACACGTCTAGCTGCGGAAGTGCTTCGACAATTTGAGACCCTGGGCCTGATAGTTGGAGCCGATGCCCTGGCCGTAAAGCTGATCGGGCCGCGCCAGCATTTTTTCGTAAACCAGTCGGCCGACGATCTGGCCGTGTTCAAGGATGAACGGCACTTCGCGCGACCGCACTTCAAGGACGGCGCGCGCGCCGGTGCCGCCGGCGCCGGCATAGCCGAAGCCTGGATCAAAGAAACCGGCATAGTGCACGCGAAATTCGCCGACCAGAGGATCGAACGGCACCATTTCGGCGGCATAATCCGGCGGCACCTGCACCGCCTCGTTCGAGGCCAGAATGTAAAACTCGTCGGGATCGAGGATCAGGCTCTTGTCGGTGCGCGCCGCGATCGGCTCCCAAAAATCGGCAACGTCATAAGCGCCGCGGCGCTCGACTTCGATGACAGCCGTGTGACGCTTGGCGCGATAACCGACAATGCCATCGGTGCGGCCATTGCCGCGTTCGTGATGGACGCCCGATAGATCGATGCTGACTGCGACGCCGTCGCCCATCACCGCTTCGGTGCGATCGACCAGCCGCTCGCTGGCATGGAGCGCCCGCAAGGCGTCGGCGCTAAGCGCCGCCGCGCCGCGGCGCAGGCGCAATTGCGACAGCCGCGAACCTTCGCGCACCAGAACCGGAAATGTCTTCGGACTGATCTCGGCATAAAGCGGACCGTGATAGCCACCGGCGATGCGATCGAAGCCGCGCGTTTCGTCGGCGATGACGCGGGTGAAGACATCGAGCCGCCCGGTCGAACTCTTCGGATTCGCAGCCGCAGCGATATCGGCGGGCAGCGCCAGGCTCTCGATCAAGGGCACGATATAGACGCAGCCGGTCTCCAGCACCGCACCGGCCGCGAGCGGGAATTCGTGCAGTTTCAGTTCGGCGATGCGTTGCGCCACTGTCGTGCCGGGGCCGGGCAGAAAGCTCGCTCGCACCCGATAGGCGATGGCGCCGAGCCGCAGATCGAGGCTCGCCGGTTGAATCTGATCCGGCGCAAACGGGTAAAGCGGCCGAATCCCGCCGGCTTCCGCCAGCGCCGCGATCATGCGGTCGGGAAGAATGCCTTCGGCCAAGGGACTCATAGCGGGGTTCGATGCGGGCGCCACGGGAAGCGATCTAACCCGATGCCCGGTTTGACGCAAAGACAGCCGGGGTCTATACAGCCGCTTATCCCGTGGTCATTTGAGCCGGCCGGCTTGCAGCCACGTAAAATAAATCGCTAAAAGGCCGGGGACGTGTGAGCCCGGCCTTGAGGATTTTGCCTCCCGGCCGGGTTTTGTTTTGGCCAATGCTGCATTGGCCAAAACCTGTCGCCTGAAGGAGGGCCGCATGTCCGCGTCCGCACAAAAAACCTACCGCCCGGAAACCCGTCTCGTGCAGTCGGGCACGCTGCGCTCGCCGTTCGGCGAGACCTCCGAGGCGTTGTTTCTCACCCAGGGCTACGTCTACGACTCTTCCGCGCAGGCGGAGGCGCGGTTCAAGAACGAAGACCCCGGCTATCAATATTCGCGCTTTGCCAATCCGACCGTCGACATGTTCGAGCGGCGCATGGCCGCCTTCGAGGGCGCCGAAGCCGCGCGCGCCACTGCGACCGGCATGGCCGCGGTGACCTTGGCGCTGATCGGCCAGGTCAAGGCCGGCGATCACGTCGTCGCATCGAAGGCGATGTTCGGCTCCTGCCGCTACATCGTCGAGGATTATCTGCCGCGCTTCGGCGTGACGTCGACGCTGGTCGACGGCTGCAATCTCGAGGCCTGGCGCGCGGCGGTGCGGCCCAATACCAAGACGTTCTTTCTCGAGAGCCCGACCAATCCGGCGCTGGAAATCATCGACATCGCCGAAGTGGCGAAGATCGCTCATGCGGCCGGCGCCACGCTCGTCGTTGACAACGTCTTCGCGACACCGCTGTTTCAGTCGCCGCTCGCGCTCGGCGCCGACTGCGTCGTCTATTCGGCGACTAAACATATCGACGGCCAGGGCCGCTGCCTCGGCGGCATCGTGCTCGGCTCGCAGAAATTCATCCTGGACAATGTCCAAGTGCTGTTGCGGCAGACCGGGCCTTCAATGTCGCCGTTCAATGCCTGGGTGCTGCTCAAGGGCCTCGAAACGCTCGCGGTGCGGGTGCGGCGGCAGACCGACAGCGCGGCGACACTCGCCGTGGCGCTTGCCGGACATGCCAAGATCAAGCGGCTGATCTATCCCGGCCGGCCCGATCATCCGCAGGCCGCGGTCGCACAAAAGCAGATGCGCGGCGGCTCGACGCTGGTTGCCTTCGACATCGACGGCGACAAGAACGCCGCGTTCCGTTTCCAGGACGCGCTCAAGCTCATCCGCATCAGCAACAATCTCGGCGACGCCAAGAGCCTGATCACGCATCCGGCGACGACCACGCATCAGCGGCTCACGCCGGCGCAGCGCGCCGAACTCGGCATCAGCGACGGCCTGGTGCGCGTCTCGGTCGGTCTCGAACATCCCGACGATATCGTCGAGGACGTGCTTGGAGCGCTTCAGGCGGTGTGATGCGGCATTCCGGGTGCGCCAACGGGTCCGCGCGCGATGCGCGGGCTTCGCGCCAGCCCGGAACGAAGATCGAGATTGAACGGCTACTGCGCGCCCGGCCTGGCAGGCGCTGCCATCATCGCCGGGTGCACCGCAGCCGACGCGACCGGCCGCGTCGCCGCTTCGGCGATGGCGCCGGCGAGGAGCTTGGCCACGCAGCGATAGCCCCAATCGTTCATGTGCAGATGGTCAGGCGCCGTGAACGTGTCGAAGGCGAGATGCTGGGCCTCGCTCCAATCGCGCATGATGGCGAAGCGCTCGAACAGATCGACATTCTCCGCCTTGGCGGCAAGTGCGATCTGATCGACCATGCTGTCGGTCTCGGACTTGGCCAGCACCGCCGGCGTATATTGCACGTCCATCAACATCACGTCGGCATTGATGGCCTTGAGCTGCTCGATGCCGTCATGCAGAAGCTGATCGTGCTGTTCCAGCGAACGGTCGCGCAGCACCGAATTGGTTCCGACCTGCCAGATTACAAGTTGCGGACGCGCGGCGACGACATCCGCCGCGAACCGCGCGATCATATTCTTGGTCTCTTCGCCGTTGATGCCGCGATTGAGCACGGTGATGTCGCGGCCGGGAAACCGCTCGCGCAGATCGACCGCAAGCTGGCTCGGATAATTGGCGTCGACCGAACTGGCGCCGGCGCCCGCGGTCGACGACGAGCCGATCGCAACGATGGTGAGCGGCGCGCCGCTCGCGAGACGGCGCATCGTGTGCCGCAGCGGGCGGTCCAAATGCGTGAAAGCGGACCGTGCGCGGCAGGTCGGCACCACGGCAGTCACAGCAGGCGTCGCGGCGACCGCCGGCTTCACCGGATTGGGCGTCGTCGGATGCGCACCGGCGGCAACTGCGGGGATAGCGGTCGGCGTTGCCGCCAATGCTGCGGCCGGGATGACATGCGAGCTGACTGCGGGTGCGACAAAATGCGCCGGCGCTTCCGCCTGCGTCTGCGCCTGAGCCGCCGTGTGCAGCGCAACAGCGTGCAGCGCAACAAACGCGACAACCGCGGCCCGCGCCCCGCAGGATGGTTTTGTTTGTTTGTTCGGAGACATCAACGCGTTGTTTGCATTCTTACGGCGTCGAGATGAGCTGCATTGATGATCTGCGACGCCAGCGCCCGGCTAATGCATTCATGAACTCGTCGCGCCATATCATACTTCTTGGTAGCGGTATAGAGGTCGAAAGTCCCCTCATCATTCCAATAATGCATTATGGCTAAACGATCGAACAAAAGGGCGCCGCGCTGCTGCGCCACCCAGCGCATGACATCGGCGTAAGCGGACACGTCGAGCATCGATTCCGTGCGCGGGCTGTATTGCATGTTCATCAGAATGACGTCGGCATTGGCTGCCTGGATTTGCTCGACACCCTGATCGAGGCTGGTGCGAAAATCCTCAGGCTCGACCCCGCTGAGCGCGTCCGCCGTGCCGGCCTGCCACACCACCAGCGACGGCTTGTCATCGGACAGAATTTTTCCCAGTCCCTCGACCATCGCCGCAGTTGTCTCGCGCGACTGGACGTGCGCAGTGACCTTGACGTCGACGCCGGAAAGCTGGTTTTTGAGATTTTCCCCAAGCCGCGCCGGGTAGGCGAAGTGCTCGCCTTCGGGCCCCGCGATGGACGACGATCCGGTGCCGATCACGCTGATGTTGAGGCGATGCTGGCTCTTCACGGCTTCGGTCACGTGCGGCAGTTCGATATCGCTTTCGAGAAGAGATTGCGGCACGTCGCATTCTTCCGGCGGCGGGTCTGCGCGCGCGGTGCCGCCGAAAGCGGCGGCTAGTGAAACGCCGGCGAGCGCACTCGCGGCGAAAATGCCAACAGCAAGTCTCATGCTCCGCCACCCGCGAGGTCGGCGTCCGGTGTTTTGACACGCGATGTGGGGCTTCGCCCTTCTATGTATTTATACCACGATATCAAGCTCGCCGTCGCAATCATGATGAGAATGCCGACAAGGCTAATGAGGGTCTGAATCAGCGGCCCGCCGGACCATTCGTTGATGATGAATTGCCCGGCGAAAGCCAAGAATACGCCAAGGCAGAAAATTTCCAACGAATGTTGGCCGCAGACGATCGCCGGCTGCAGAAACGGCGACTTCAGCCCCGGCCAGTCGCGCGGCACAAAGCGCACCGTCACCGCAGCCAGAGCGAGAAAATGGGCGAAACGCAACACGTCCAGATTGGTCTTGTCGATCGGATACATCCAGTCGCTCAGCCATTGCGGCACGAAGCGCTGCAGCGGCTCGATATACCAGGTTAACGTGATGGCGAAGGCGAAGATCAGATAGGCGAGCGCCAGCGCCAGCACATAGCGCGAGCGCAACACGGAGGACAGCCGCTGCGCGCCGCCGAGCGCACACCAGGCGCCGAACACGAACAGCAATTGCCAGGCGAATGGATTGAAGAACCAGACGCCGTTCGGATAGGCCGGCAAATTCCAGTCGAAATTCCACGCCAGCGCATAGACCAAAGCCGAGCCGGCGAGCGCAAAGCCGGGCTGCCGCAGCAACAGCCACAGCATCGGCGGGAACAACAGCAGCAGGACGATATAGAGCGGCAGCACGTCCATATTGACCGGCTTGAACTTCAGCAGCAGCGCCTGAAAGATCGTGACGTCCGGCTGTTTGAGGAAATCGAGAATGTTCATTTCCTCGGCGTAGAGCGGATTGTCGAAAGTCGCCGCGACATAGGCGATCTCAGCCATGAAGATCGTAAACAGAAAGATATGCGCCACGTAGATCTGCCAGGCGCGGCGCAGCACGCGCGCGCTCGCGACCACGATGCCGCGCTCGCGCATGGCGCGGCCATAGACGAAAGCCGCGGTGTAGCCGGAGATAAAAATGAAGATTTCGGTGGCGTCGGAAAAGCCGTAATTGCGGATGGTGAACCAGTTGAGGATGTTACCGGGGATGTGGTCGAGAAAGATCAGCCACAGCGCGATGCCGCGGAACAGATCGAGCCGCAGATCGCGCTCGGTCGTGACCACCGGAAGCGCAGGAGCCGTCGCGATTGGCGTAACCAGCATAGGCGTTGCGCTCATGTCCGCCCGCCTCGACGCGGCAGCGCGGCCCATCCCCTACAGTCTTTGAATCAGCCTCGGCAAGCGAAGCTTGAGAGAGCCGGTCCACATGGTTATTGCAATGGTTATTGCAACAACAGCCGCGGTGTTATTCACTTTTGCGTGGAATCATTGGCTAATATCGCTGGTTGAGCTTTGCGCCGATTGTGCGGCAAGCCGAGCAGCAGGCGGGAGCGGATGCGGAACTTGAAAGCACCCGAAATGCCGGCAGGTTCGGCCAGGGGCCACGCGGCGCGCGCCGCGGACGCCGCCGCGACAGGAGCGCAAACATGTATCGGGCGATAACCCGCAGCATCGAAGTGGTGGTGACCCCGCGCTTCGTCGCCGACCGGTCGTCGCCGGAGAACAATTATTTCTTCTGGGCCTATACGATCTCGATCACCAATAACGGCACCGAGACGGTGCAGCTGAAGACGCGTCACTGGCGCATCACCGACGCTCAAGGCCGGCGGCAGGAGGTTCGCGGCGCCGGCGTCGTCGGCGAGGAACCGGTGCTCAAGGCGGGCGAGGTCTTCGAATACACCAGCGGCGTGCCGCTGCAGACGCCGTCCGGATTCATGGTCGGCAGCTACGGCATGGTAAGCGCGGCCGGCGAGCATTTTGACATCGACGTTCCGGCGTTCTCGCTCGACAGCGTCGCCGCCAAACGCACTCTGAACTGAATCGTGGAACCGGATCGCATGGCACTGAACCGCATGCGCTGAAACGCATGCGCGGCGCTGCCGGCGCGTTGCCGCTATGCATCGAGGTCCCGATGAGATCCACCGTCAGCGGCTGATGGCCGGCGCCTGTGCGATGGCGTGCTCCACCGCAAATGCCCATGCAAATCCTGGTTCGGCATTGGCCGCACGCGACAGCATGAACCACACGGCGGCCGTCGCGACGCCGATCAAGATCTTGACCGCGATACTGTCGGCAACACTACCCATGAACGCCTCCCGGGTGGCCGATTGCTGGCTTCGTCCCGCTCGAAACCAATCGCGTGGGCCGCGTCCGGTTCCCGAGGTCACCCGGGTTCCCTGGAAGCAAATATACCGCAGTGCAGTGAATTAATATTATCGTTATATATCAGATATTTATATAAATATTTAATCCAGTTCATTGTATATTCATATTGCAGCGCACAAATATGTCTAAATTGCCCGGCAGATATGGAACTTGATTGGAGGAGCCATGATTCGGCGAAAGATTTCAATGCGTTCACAGGCGATTGCAGCGATTTTGGCGGGTCTGACGGTTTTGGTCGGCGGCGAATACGTGCGCGCTGCGTCGCATGGGTTCGGCGTAGATGGGTTCGGCGCGGACGTGACCGGCACGATCACGGCTACGGCGGCAATCGGACCTGCGGAACTCGATCCGGTGTTTCAGCAAAAGCTTCTGGAGCGGGTCCGCGGCCGCTACGAGCGCGCCCACACGCTCGGCGTGCCAGAGAGCCGGCAGGGCCAGATCTAAGAGTCAGCGTGCCCCGGCTGGACCGGCGGTACGACATCGTTTGGCGCGAAGACGTAGGTCGAGCTGCAGAATTCGCAGGTGACGGTGATGAGGCCGTTTTCGACCATGTCCTCACGATCCTTGTGCGAAAAACTCTTCAGCATGTTCTCGACGCTATCGCGTGAGCAGGTGCATTGCGCGCTGACCGGCGCGGCGCGAAAGACGCGCACGCCGCGCTCATGGAACAGCCGATAGGCGAGCCGCTCGCTCGACAGGTCGGGATCGAGCAGCTCGATATCGTCCACCGTCTCGATCAATGAACGGCCTTCGACCCAGGCATCGTCCTCAGCGACCACATGAGCGGCCATATGGGCGGCGGTGCCGGGCGGGGCATCGCCGGGATGCAGGTCGGCCTGGCGGCTGCGCTCGGTGGAATTGGGCAGGAACTGCAGCATGATGCCGCCGGCGCGCCAATGATGGCGCGCGCCGTTTTCGCCGGCCCGAAACTCTTCGGCCACCGCAAGCCGCACCCGCGTCGGGATCTGCTCCGAGCGCAGGAAATATTCGTGCGCGGCCTGTTCGAGGCCGCCGCCTTCGAGCGCGACGAGCCCCTGATAGCGGCTCATTTCTCCGCCCTGATCGATGGTCATGGCGAGATGGCCGCGGCCGAGCAGCTGGCCCGGCTCGGCTTCGCCTTTGGCAATCGCGGCGGCGACACGCTGCGCGTCGAAACGCGCGCAGGCCCGCACATTGCCGGGCGAGGTGAAGTCGACGACCAACATGCGCACCGGGCCGTCGCCCTGAGTCTGCAGGATGAAGCGGCCTTCGAATTTCAGGCTCGAGCCGAGCATGACCGTGAGCACGATCGCCTCGCCGAGGAGCTTGGCCACCGGCGGCGGATAATCGTGGCTGCCCAAGATGGTGTCGACGGCCGGACCCAGCCGCACGATACGGCCGCGCACATCGAGCGCCTTGACCGCGAACGGCAGGATCGTGTCGTCGAGACCGGTCTGATCGGGCTCGCGAACAGGAATGGCAAAATCCGGATTGTTCATCGTTTCGCAATATAGGCGTTCGCGGCCGATTTGTGAGCCCTTGCCCGGCGCGGATATTCGCCACGCATCAGCTTTGGCAAAGCTTGACAACGAGCTCCGCGACAAAGCGGTGCAGAGCGCAGACCCGCGAGCGGCGGCGTTACCGGCCGCCGGCGTTCAGGCACCAGGTCAAAATGCCCTTCTGCGCATGCAGACGGTTCTCCGCCTCGTCGAACACCACCGATTGCGGCCCGTCCATGACTTCGTCGGTGACTTCCTCGCCGCGATGCGCCGGCAAGCAGTGCATGAACAGAGCGTCCGGCTTCGCTCTTGCCATGAGGCGGGCATTGACCTGGTAGCGCTTGAGCAGGTTGTGCCGGCGCGCGCCGTTGCGATCGCCCATCGACACCCAGGTGTCGGTCACGACGCAATCAGCGCCCTTGACCGCCTCGTCCGGATCGCTGCCGATCCGGATATCGGCGCCGGACGATTTGATCCACTGGACAAGCGGCTTTTTCGGCGCCAGTTCCGGCGGTGAGGCGACGCGCAGGCGAAAGTCGAAGCGCTCGGCGGCGTGCATCCACGAGGTCAGCACGTTATTGGCGTCGCCGGTCCACGCGACGGTGCGGCCGCGGATCGGGCCGCGCTTTTCCTCGAACGTCATGACATCGGCCATGACCTGGCAGGGATGCGAGCGGCGCGTCAGCCCGTTGATCACCGGCACCGTGGCATGGCGCGCGAGTTCGGCCACGTCGTCGGGATTGAGCGTGCGGATCATGATGGCGTCGATATAGCGCGACAAGACGCGCGCGGTGTCGGCCAGCGTTTCGCCGCGGCCAAGCTGCATCTCCTCGGCGGTGAGCAGAAGCACGTCGCCGCCGAGCTGACGCATCGCCACTTCGAAAGACACGCGCGTGCGCGTCGAAGGCTTCTCGAAAATCATTGCCAGCGTCTTGCCGGCGAGCGGACGATCGGCGCGCCCCGGCTTCGACTTCATGACGCGCGCGTCCTCGATCATCCGGCGCAGATCGGCGGCCGGAATGTCGATCAGATCGAGAAAATGCCGGACGCCGCTCATCCCGCCGTCCGCTCCTTCTGCTTGTCGGCCTGCGCCCGGCCGAGCCTGGCGCAGGCCTTGTCGAGCCGGGTGACGCCTTCGGAGATCTCCGCTTCGCCGACGATGAGCGGCGGCAAAAGGCGCATGACGTTGTCGCCGGCGGAGACGGTGATCATCTTCTCGGCACGGCAGGCATCGACAAATTCCCCGACCGGAACCAGCGATTTGAGGCCGAGCAACAGTCCTTCGCCGCGCACCTCGGCGATGATCGTGGGATGACGGTCTTTAAGCTCGGCAAGGCGCTGCTTGAGCAAGAGCGCGACGCGCTGCACCCGCTCGAAAAAGCCCGGCTCGAGCATCACGTCGAGCACGGCGTTGGTGGCGCTCATGGCGAGCGGATTGCCGCCGAAGGTCGAGCCGTGGGTGCCGGCGGTCATGCCCTTGCCGGCCTCGGCCGTGCCGAGGAACACGCCGACCGGGAAACCGCCGCCCAGCGCCTTGGCGAGCCCCATAATATCGGGAGTGACGCCTACACGCTGATGCGCGAACAGATGGCCGGTGCGGCCCATGCCGCACTGCACCTCGTCGAAGATCAGGAGCAGGCCGTTGTCGTCGCACAGCTGCCGCAAGGCCCTGAGGAAGGAGGGTTCGACGACGCGCACGCCGCCCTCGCCCATGACCGGCTCGATCAGGATCGCGGCGGTCTCGGGGCCGATCATGCGCTTGACGGCCTCGAGGTCACCGAACGGAACCTGATCGAAGCCCTCGACCACCGGGCCGAAGCCTTCGAGATATTTTTTCTGCCCGCCGGCGGCGAGCGTCGCCAAGGTCCGGCCGTGGAACGCGCCTTCGAACGTGATGATGCGATAGCGCTGCGGCGCGCCGTTCGCCGCGTGATATTTGCGCGCCATCTTGATGCAGCCTTCCATGGCTTCGGCGCCGGAATTGCAGAAAAAGACGACGTCGGCGAAACATGCGTCGCAGAGCCGCTGCGCCGCACGTTCGGCCTCCGGGATCTCGTAGAGGTTGGAGACGTGCCACAGTTTCTGCGCCTGTGCGGTCAGCGCCGCCACCAGATGCGGATGGGCATGGCCGAGCGCATTCACCGCGACGCCGGAGGTGAAATCCAGATAGCGCTCGCCGGTGATCGCGGTCAGCCAAGCACCTTCGCCCCGCTCGAAGGCGAGGTGGGCACGCGCATAAGTCGGCAATAGATGCGATGTCACGGGCTAGATCCGCGGTGTCTGCACGGCTTTGGCGAAGCTGAAATGCAATGTGCCGCCTCTCCGGGCGGCACTCGCGTATATTTTATGTGGACGCGCCCCACTGTCAACACACGATAATTAGGCGTCCGGACTCGTTTTGTACCCATATCATCCACATATGGCGATGAATGTGTGGAAGTGGCGTGAGCGACTCTTGCGCGGGAGTCCCGCCATATTGTAGTTTTTTTCTCGTCAAGTACGACATATCGTGCGGCGGACAGTCATCTAAAGCGTTGTTGGTTGAGTGCGAGTTGGGCGGCGTTGTGCTGCCTGGCGCTGTGATGGATTCCGCCAAGGCATTCGCCCGGGCCGCAACTTCGGCCCGACGCGCACCGGTGAGGAGAATTGGCTCATGTCGTGGACGGACGAGCGGGTCGAGCTTCTGAAGAAGCTGTGGTCGGATGGCCTTTCGGCCAGCCAGATCGCGGCCGAGCTCGGCGGCATCACGCGCAATGCGGTCATCGGCAAAGTGCATCGGCTTGGGCTTTCCGGCCGGGCCAAGAGCACGTCGAGCGCGGCACCGCGGCAGCGCAAGGCGCGCGCCCCCTCGCATATGTTGCGCATCGGGCGGCCGGCGATCCGCGGCAATACGGCGCTGGCGCACGCTTACGAGATCGAAACGGAAGCCGAGCCGGAATTGATCGATAACATCATCCCGATCGGGCAGCGCCGCAACATTCTTGAACTGAACGAGCAAACCTGCCGATGGCCGGTCGGCGATCCAGGCAGCGGCGACTTCTTTTTCTGCGGCGGCAATACGCTCGACGGCTTGCCCTATTGCTCCTATCACTCGCGGGTCGCCTATCAGCCGGCCAGCGACCGGCGGCGCGACAAACGGCCGCCGCGCTGACGGCTGCGGACAACCGGCATCACGCCTCATGCCCCGCACCAGCGGGGCATTTCGTTTGCGTGAACGGCGCCCGCGCCGTGTTTCGCCGGGCGCAAGACCCGTGTTCAATCTCTTCGATCATCGGAGCGTCAGATCTCGATCCGATGCGGCCGAACCGGATCCGGGCCTGAACGTTTCGTTTGAGCGCGAGCTCTCCCGAAAACGGACCTCCGCCCCCGGATCAAGTCCAAGGGCGTTTTTCGGGATCGCGCTTTAAGACGAACGATAACGGGGCAGGACGCGGCGTCAGCTCGCTTTGCCGTAACGATCATCCAGCGAATAGCCGGCGCCACGCACGGTGCGGATCGGGTCCGTCGTATGGCCGCGATTGAGCGCCTTGCGCAGGCGTCCGACATGGACGTCGACGGTGCGCTCGTCGATGTAGACATCGCTGCCCCATACGCCGTCGAGCAATTGCTCGCGCGAGAACACCCGGCCGGGACGTTCCATCAGATATTCGAGCAGACGGAATTCGGTCGGCCCGAGATCGACCGGCCGGCTGGAACGCGACACCCGCTTTTTCTCGCGGTCGAGCTCGAGGTCGCCGATATTGAGGATCATGGCGACGCGCTCGGGGCTGGCGCGGCGCAGCAGCGCACGCACCCGCGCCAGAAGCTCCGGCACCGAGAACGGCTTGACGATGTAATCATCGGCGCCGGTGGCAAGCCCGCGCACGCGCTCGCTTTCCTCGCCGCGCGCCGTCAACATGATGATCGGCAGGCTTTGCGTCTGCGGCCGCGCCCGCAGCCGGCGGCACAGTTCGATGCCGGACAGGCCCGGCAGCATCCAATCCAGTACGATGAGATCCGGGGCCGTCTCTTTCAATCGCGTATCGGCGTCGTCACCGCGCGTGACAGCATCGACCTCGTAGCCCTCGGCTTCGAGATTATAACGCAACAGGGTCGTCAGCGGCTCCTCGTCTTCAACGATGAGGATATTGGCACCCATCGCGGTCTCCTATTTTTGCAGCACGGCTGTCGGAAAACTCGTGGTGTCTCCCTTCGGACGCTGATCGGTAATCGGACGGCCTTCGATCATGTAATAGACGGTCTCGGCGATGTTGGTGGCATGGTCGCCCATGCGCTCGATGTCCTTGGCGCAGAACATCAGGTGCATGCAGAACGTGATGTTGCGCGGATCTTCCATCATGTAAGTCAACAGCTCGCGGAACAGCGAGGTGCACATCGAATCGATTTCTTCGTCGCCGTTCCACACCGCGAGCGCTCCCTGCAGGTTGCGGCTGGCATAGGCATCGAGCACCTGCTTGAGCTGGCCGAGCACGAGCGCCGACATGTGCTCGACGCCGCGGATCAGCTTTTGCGGATAGAAGTCGCCGTCGAGCGCGACGACGCGCTTGCCGATATGCTTGGCGTGATCGCCGATGCGCTCGAGATCATTGCAGACGCGCATGGCGCCGACGCATTCGCGCAGATCGACCGCCATCGGCTGCCGCCGCGCGATGGTGAGGATGGCTTTTTCCTCGACTTCGCGCTGCATGGCGTCGATCAGCGGATCGGTGGCGATGACGCGCTCGCCGAGCTCGATATCGCGGTCGACCAGCGCTTGGACGGAATCGGCGATCTGGCGTTCGGCCAGCCCGCCCATTTCGGCGACCTTGCGGGTGATCTCCTGCAGATCGGTGTCGAACGCCTTGGCGGTGTGGTCGATGCGCGTTGCGCCAGTCGTGGTGGGGTTGAGTTCGGTCATATCTGTCATCCGAAGCGGCCGGTGATGTAGTCTTGGGTGCGCTGATCCTGCGGCGCGGTGAACATTTTGCTCGTCGCGCCGAACTCGATCAACTCGCCAAGATACATGAAGGCGGTGAATTCCGACACGCGAGCCGCCTGCTGCATGTTGTGGGTCACGATCACGATCGTATAGTCGTCGGTCAGCTCGTCGATCAATTCCTCGATCTTGGCGGTCGAGATCGGATCGAGCGCCGAGCACGGCTCGTCGAACAATATCACTTCCGGACGCACCGCCACGGTGCGCGCGATGCAGAGCCGCTGCTGCTGGCCGCCGGACAGGCTCTGGCCATTGGCGTGGAGCTTGTCCTTGACCTCTTCCCAGAGCGCCGCGCGCCGCAGCGAGGTCTCGACGCGGCCGTCGATTTCCGACTTCGGCAGTTTCTCATAGAGGCGGATGCCGAAGGCGATGTTCTCGTAGATCGACATCGGAAACGGCGTCGGCTTCTGAAACACCATGCCGATGCGCGCGCGCAGCAGGTTCAGGTCTTGCCGCGGCGAGAGAATGTTCTTGCCGTCGAAGATCACCTCGCCGGTGGCGCGCTGATGCGGGTAGAGGTCGTACATGCGGTTGAGCACGCGCAGCAAGGTCGACTTGCCGCAGCCCGACGGGCCGATGAAAGCCGTGACCTTGTTCTCGTAGAGCGACAGCGAGATCGACTTCAGCGCCCTCGCCTCGCCGTAGAAGAAGTTGAGGTCGCGGATCATGACCTTGTCGGTCAGACTGCTTTGATCGGCCGGACTATGACTGACGGCCGGAACGGAAACTGAAGCTACGCTGCTCATGCTCATGAGTGCTTTCCTGGTGCAACGAGGGTGCGCGCGCTGATGCTTAATGCGAGGACTGTCATCGTGATGATCAAGGCGCCGGTCCAGGCCAGCGCCTGCCAATCCTTGTACGGGCTCAGCGCGAACTGGAAGATGATGACCGGCAGACTCGAGATCGGCCCGTTCAGATTGGTGCTCCAGAACTGGTTGTTCAGCGAGGTGAACAGTAGCGGCGCGGTCTCGCCGCTGATGCGGGCGACCGCGAGCAGGACACCCGTCACCATGCCGGCGCGCGCCGCGCGATAGCAGATGCGCGTGATCGACAGCGACCGCGGCAAGCCGATCGACGTCGCCGCCTCGCGCAGCGCGTTGGGAACCAGCGTCAGCATGTCCTCGGTGGTGCGCACCACCACCGGAATGACCAGCACGGCAAGCGCCACGCCGCCGGCATAACCCGAGAAGTGCCCCATCGGCGCGACCATGACCTGATAAACGAACAGGCCGACCACGATCGACGGCGCGCTGAGCAGAATGTCGTTGATGAATCGCACCACGCTGCTGAGCTTGTCGTAGCGGCCATATTCGGCCATGTAGGTGCCGGCGAGGATGCCGATCGGCGTGCCGATGACGACCGCGAGCACGGTGAGGATCAAGCTGCCGATGATCGGGTTCAACAGGCCGCCGCTCGATCCGGGCGGCGGCGTCATCTCGGTAAAGACACGAAGTGAAAGTCCCGAGAAGCCGCGCAAGAGCAAAGCGCCGAGAATGAGCACCAGCCAGCCGACGCCGAACAGGGTCGCTCCGATGGCCGCTGCCGTTGCAACGAAATCACGGCGGCGGCGGCTGGAATAGCGAGCCGTTAAAATGGCTTCTTGCATGGCGTCACCCGATCCGGCGTTCGATGCGCATCAGCATGTAGCGCGCAATCGCAAGGACGATGAAGGTAATGACAAACAGGATCAAACCGAGCGCGATCAGCGCCGAGGTGTAAAGGTCGCCGACCGCTTCGGTGAATTCGTTGGCGATGGTCGCCGAGATCGTGGTGCCGGGTGCCAGGATGGAAGCCGAAATGCGGTGCGCATTGCCGATGACGAAGGTCACCGCCATGGTTTCGCCGAGCGCACGGCCGAGCGCGAGCATGACGCCGCCGATGACGCCAACACGGCAATACGGCAGCACCACTTTGCGCATCACTTCCCACCTCGTGCAGCCGAGCCCGTAGGCCGCCTCTTTGAGCACCGGCGGCACCGCCTCGAACACGTCGCGGGTGATCGAGGTGATGAACGGCAGCACCATGATGGCGAGGATCAGGCCCGAGGTGAGCAGGCCGATGCCGTAAGGCGGACCGGAGAACACCGAGCCGATGAGAGGCGCGTTGCCGATCGTGTCGATCAGGAACGGCTGCAGCGTCGCCTGCAGGAACGGCGCGAAGATGAACAGGCCCCAGATGCCGTAAATGATGCTGGGAATGCCGGCGAGCAATTCAACGGCTATGCCGATCGGCCGCCGCAGCCATTGCGGGCAGAGCTCGGTGAGAAAGAAGGCGATCATCAGGCCGACCGGGACCGCGATCAGCATCGCGATGAACGAGGTCACGACCGTGCCGTAGATGGCCGGCAATGCCCCGTATTTGTCGGTGACCGGGTTCCAGCTCTCGCTGATGAGAAAGCCGAGGCCGAAAGTGCGCAGAGCCGGAATCGAGCCTTGAACCAGCGACAGGATGACGCCGCTCAGCAGCAAAAGAACGAAGATCGCGGCGACGCGCGTCAAATGGCGGAACATGCTGTCGCCAAGCCGCAACCGGTCGAGCACCTTGGTGCGCGCAACCGATGCGACGGGGACTGCTACTTGATCTGACAACGCGACGTCGACCACCTTCCAGCTCCGCAGAATTTGCATCGGCTCTCCGTTTCCGCGCGGGTCAGAGAGCCAATTTTAGAGGCGCCTCAATGCGAGCGAAACGCCCCCGCTGTGGAAAAGAAAAGGCGCCGGCGGCGCCTTTTCCGCGCGCGTCGATTTTCAGAAGACGGGCTTGCCGTCGGACCCTTTGATTTTCTCTTTCCAGGTCTTCTCGATCAGCGCGACGACGCTGTCAGGCATCGGCACGTAATCGAGATCGGCAGCCGCCTGCTTGCCGTTCTTGTAGCCCCAGTCGAAGAATTTCAGGGCCGCAGCCGAATCAGCCGCGCTGACCGGGGTCTGCTGCATCAGGATGAAGGTCGAGCCGGCCACCGGCCACGACTTCTCGCCCGGCGCGTTGGTCATGATGACGTGGAAATCCGGCGCGCTGGTCCAATCGGCGCCAGCAGCTGCGGCTTGGAACGCCTCGGCGGTCGGCGTAATGACCTTGCCGGCCTGATTGACCATCTTGGCATAGGTCAGATTGTTCTGCTTGGCATAGGCATATTCGACATAGCCGAGCGAACCCACGGTCTGCGCGGCATTGTTGGACACGCCTTCGCTGCCCTTGGCGCCGATACCGACCGGCCATTCCACGGCGGTGTTTTCACCGACCTTGCTCTTCCATTCCGGGCTGACCTTGGACAGATAGTTCGTCCAGATGAACGTGGTGCCCGAACCGTCGGAGCGATGCACGACGGCGATCGCGGTGTCAGGCAGCTTGACGCCCGAATTGAGCTTCGCGATGGCCGGATCGTTCCACTTGGTGATCTCACCGAGGAAGATCTTGGCGATGGTCGGGCCGTCGAGCGTGATTTCACCCGGCTTGATGCCCGGCAGGTTCAGGATTGGAACCACCGAGCCGTTGATGATGGGGAATTGAACGAAATTGTTCTTGGCCACGTCTTCCGGCGTGAGCGGCATGTCGCTGGCGCCGAAGGTGACGGTCTTGGCGGTGATCTGCTTGATGCCGCCGCCGGAGCCGATCGACTGGTAGTTCAGGCCGATACCGGTCTGCTTCTTGTAGGTATCCGCCCATTTGGCGAGGACCGGATACACGAAGGTCGAGCCGGCGCCGGTGAGGTCGGCGGCGGCGGCGGGCAGAACCGACGCGGCGAGAAAGCCGGCGACGGCCAGTGTGGTGAGATGTTTCACGTTCTCGTCTCCTGTGAGTGGCAATTCGGGCGACGCGCATCGCCGGCCCAAATCCGATCTAAAGCTCCGATCTCGAAGTTCCGATCGAAGCCGGCTTGCGTCCCTGTCCCGGAGCTTCGGTTAAGCTCGCAGTCTCTCGGAAGTACGCTGTACGCGGAGCGACCCGGAATGGGCGTGTCCACAGCGTGGGCATGGTTATGTTCGGTACGTAACCGTTCTATGAGCCCTGTATGACAATCAGATGACGGTATAAGCTATTGATACAGTGACAATTTAACGCGGATGCGCGGGAACGGCGGTGGGCAGGTGAACGGTGAAAGTTGCTCCCGCTCCAGGCGCGCTTTCGATGGTCAGGCGGCCGCGATGGCGATTAAGGATATGTTTGACGAGCGCCAGACCGAGCCCGGTTCCGCCCTGCGCGCGGCTTTCGCCGACATCGACCCGATAGAAGCGTTCGGTCAGGCGCGGCAGATGTTCCGGCGCGATGCCGGGACCGTAATCGCGCACGCCGACCAGCGCCTCGGGCTCGCCGTCCGCTGACGCGCCGGTGCCGAGCTTGATGTCGACCCGCCGGCCGGCAGCGCCGTATTTGAGCGCATTCTCGACCAGATTTTCGAACACGCGGACCAGTTCGTCATGATCGCCGTGCACGGTGAGCGCAGGGCCGGCCTCGATATGCAGCGTCACGCCGCGATCGCGCGCCAGCGTTTCGAGACCGTCGGCGACCTGGCGCACGATCGGAACCAGATTGACCGGCGTGTCGGGACGGCGATGCGCATTGAGCTCGATGCGCGACAGCGACAACAGATCGTCGATCAGACGCGCCATGCGGCGTGCCTGTTCCTGCATGATCGACAGGAAGCGTTCCCGCGCCTTAGCGTCCTCGCGCGCGGAGCCCTGCAGGGTCTCGATGAAGCCGAGCAGCGCGGCGAGCGGCGTGCGCAATTCGTGGCTGGCATTGGCGACGAAATCGGCGCGCATTTCCTCGACCCGCCGCAGCGGCGTGAGATCGTGGAACGTCATCAGCACCAGATCGGGCCGGGTCGCGTCCGCGCCGCGCTTGACCGGCATGACGATGGTCTCGAACCAGCGGTCGAGCGGTACGCGCTCGAAATAGACGACGCGCTGTTCTTCGCCCTGCGCAGCGGCCCGGCCGATGGCCTCGATCAGTTCCGGCATCCGCAAGGCAAACGATACCGGCTCGCCCTGGCGCAGTGCCGGCGCGAGAGCGCGCGCGCGCTCATTGAGCGCCAGCACCCGGCCCTCGCGATCGAGCGCGACGACGGGATCGGGAAGGCCGGCAACGACGGCGCGCAGAAGATCGTCGCCGCGCTCGGCAATCGTGATCGGGGTGAGACGGCGCTCTTCCTCTTCGCCGCTCCTGACCGCAAGCATCGTGGCCGCCGCCAAAACGGCAAAGCCGGCAAGCGCGTAAGGATAAGGAAGCGCGCCGGCGAGCGCGAAAGCTGCGAACACAATGGCCGATGCCGCGATCACCAGCCAGCCCCGCCAGCGGCGGCTTGCGAGTGGGGCTCGGTCTTCAGCCAAGCTCATAAAATTCCTCGGCGTAACGCATTTCCCGCGCGAAACCGCGGGTTCGTCGCGAGTTCATAACGGCGGCGAGGGCCGATTTATGCGACGCGCGGCGCGGCTCAGCAAGGCTTCACGAATTCCGAGCACCGCCAGCGAGATCACAAAGGGAATTATGTAATAGAGCAGACGGAACAAGAGCAGGCCGGCCAATAAATCTTCTTTGTCGAACTGCCACAGCGCCACCATCATGGCGGCATCGAACACGCCCAGACCGCCGGGCGCGTGGCTGGCGAAGCCGAGCAGCGTCGCGGCGACAAAGATCACCGCGACCGTTACGAAGCCGAGATTGGGCTCGTCTGGCACCAGCATATACATTGCGGCGGCGCAGAAGCAGAGATCGAGAATGCCGATCACGATCTGAACGAGCGTCAGCGGACCGCCCGGCAGGGTCACCTGCCAGCCTTCGCGGCCGATGACCCGCGGCTTGACCCAAACCCAGGCGACATAGGCCACGAGCAAAGCCAGAATCACGACCGCCAAGCTGCGGTTGCACCAGAGCGGCAATTGATCGATGGCACGCGCCGCCTGCGGCGACCACAGCACGCCGAGCCCGAGCACGGTGGCATTGCCCAGCCAGAATGTCAGCCCGGCGACAAAACAGATCTTGGTCACCTCGATGACGGAAAGACCCCAGTTCGAATAGATGCGGTAGCGAACCGCGCCGCCGGAAAAGACGCTGGCGCCGACATTGTGGCCGACGGCATAGCTGGTGAAGCCGGCGAGCGCCGCGATCCGATACGGTATCTCGGGACGGCCGATCGTGCGCAATGCGAAGAGATCGTAGAAAGTCAAAGTCAAATAACCGGCGAAGACGAACAGGCCGGCGATGATCAGCGTCTTCCAGTCGGTCGCATCGATGGCGTCGACCAGCGCATCGGGATCGATGTCGCGCAGAATGCGATAGAGCACGACCGCAGCGATCGTGATCATGGTCAGGCTGATGACGATGCCGAGCCGCCGCAGCCCGATCTTGCGGTCGAAAAAGCGCGCGTGGCCGCGCAGCGACTTCAACGGACCGCTCTGAGAACCGGCGGCTTGGGCATCCATCGATAAGTCTCGCTCCGCATTCGTTCGCTTTAATTGGTTCGCAGTAAGTCGGTGCGCTCAATCGGGCCGTTGCGGCGATTAGGCCATAAGCTTGCTTAGAAATCGCAAAGACGGCAAAGGCGGCATATCGGATCGCAGCATACATAGTCCCGGTGTCGGGTGGTCATGAGGCCCCGGCGGATACCCGGATTCGCCGCGAATTGCGGTGCAAATCCATGCGGATCCGGCCTTTGGCGCCGGCGGAAACCTGTCCCAAGTAGCAGATGTTATATGCCGGCGCGAGAGCGGCAATTCTACCGCGCTTGCGCCCAATGCAGGTCCGTAGGCGTACTTAAACGCGGCCCCGACGGCTTTCCGGCCCGCGCGATATTTGGCCACACCCCCGTCTGCCATGCCTCTGTGCCGCCTGCTATGGTTGCCCGCAAATCGTCGATGAAACGCTCGTATCGCCGGATCACAACGGCAAAACAGGGAAGAGGGCAGGATGAAGCAGCGCACAATCGCACGGCGCAGCCTGATCGCGGGGGCGGGTTTCGGCATTGGCGCCGGCCTGGTCGGCCAGGTGGCGCCGGCACATGCAGAACCCAAAGCGGACAAGATCTGGAGCGGCCAATACTGGGCCAAGAAGGGCGATGTGAAGCTGTTCATGTCCCGGAAACGCCTGGGCGCGCCGCGCCCGGGGGCCGAACCGCTTCCGGTGCTGTTTCTGGTCCACGGTTCCTCGCTGTCCTCGCTGTCGAGCTACGATCTCACCGTGCCGGGCAAAGGCGAATATTCGCTGATGGACGTTTTCGCCCGTCACGGTTTTGACGTCTGGACCATGGATCACGAAGGCTACGGGCGCTCGACGGTGACATCGGGCAATTCCGATATCGCCAGCGGTGTCGCCGATCTCACCGCGGCGCTCGAGGTGCTGCAGCACGAGACCGGACGCGGCAAATATCATTTCTTCGGCGAGTCCTCCGGCGCCATTCGCGCCGGCGCTTTTGCCCAAGCCAAGCCTGACCGCATCGAGCGGCTGATGCTCGCGGCATTCACTTACAAGGGCAACGGCGCCGCCGAGATCAAGCGCCGCCAGGACAAGCTCGCGGAATTGCGCGCGAGCCCGCGGCGCAAGCGCGACGCTGCAATGATCCATTCGATCTTCACCCGTGATGGTCACCCGTCCGCTTACGACCCCGCTGTCGCCGACGCCATCGTCGCGAGTGAAATGAAATACGGCGACAGCGTTCCGGCCGGCACTTACATCGACATGGCGGCGAACCTGCCGCTGGTCGATCCGACGAAAGTCACCTGCCCGGTGCTGATGACGCGCGGCGAGTGGGACGGCAATTCGACCAACGCCGACCTGCTCGACTTCTTCACGCAATTGCCGAACGGCGATCGGCAATATGTCATCCTGCCGAATACGTCGCACAGCGAAGCCTTCGGCAAGAACCGGCAATTGCTCTGGTACGCGATGAAGAACTTCCTGTCGGAGCCGGCGCCCGAGGCGAGCTGACATTCAGGCTTGCAGCTCGCCGCCGAGAAAAAACGCGCGCAGCTCCTTGTACGTCTCCTCCGGCGCTTCTTCGGACAGATAATGTCCGCAAGGCAGCGCCTTCGCGCCGCGAATGTCGCTGGCATAGCGCTGCCAGATTTCGTCCGGCGACGGCTTGGAATTGCGGCCGACGCCGCCGGTCGCGCCCCACAACAGGAGCAGCGGCACATCGTTCTTGCGCCCGGCCTCGAAATCCTTGGTGTCCATCTCGAAATCGATGCCGGCGCAGGCGCGATAATCCTCGCACATCGCATGCACGGTCGCCGGATTGCGGAAATAGCGCTTGTACTCGGCGATCGCCGCCGGATCGAAGAAGCTCAGGCCCTGTTTGGTCTTGGCCAATTTCTTCTCGATGAAGAAATCCGGCTCCGCGCTCATCAGCCGCTCGGGGAAATCGTAAGGCTGGATCATGAACAGCCAGTGCCAGGAAAACGTGCCCCAGGCCTTGTTCATGTTGTTGAAGAGATGGTGCTGCGGAATGATGTCGAGGATCGCGGCGCGGGCGATCTTCTCCGGGTGATCCATGCACATGCGATGCAGCACGCGGGCGCCGCGATCGTGGCCGGCGCAATAGAACCGACTGAAGCCGAGCTGCTCCATCACTTCGAACTGGTCCCGGCCCATGGCGCGGAACGAATAGTTCTCGTGATTGTCGCCGCCCTGCACCTTTTCCGAATCGCCATAACCGCGCAGGTCGGTCGCGATCACGGTGAATTCTTCCGCCAAGCGCGGCGCGAATTTCTGCCAGGACAGATGGCTGAACGGATTGCCGTGCAACAGCAGCAGCGGCGGGCCCTTGCCGCCCTTGAGCGTGACGATGCGCGCACCTGAGGTTTTTATCTCGCTCTTCTCGAAACCTGCAAAGAACATTGGGCGAATCTCCACTCTTGCTATTGCTCTTGTCGACAAGACGAAGATGATCGAGCAATCTTGCCGCTCTCGCAACTGCCAATGACGCTCCAAGAAACGTCAAGTCGACGAACGTAAAGAGGAAAGACATGCCGCCGTCGGATAAAGACATGCCGCCGCCAGATATCGATCCGCAATCCGGCTTCCGCCTGCCGCTGTTAAAGCGCGAGGACTTGGACGAGGCCGGCAAGCGCGCTTACGACCGCGCCAGCACGCCGGGCAAGACCATCGTCGGCCTGCAAGGGCCCGCCGGCATTCATCTCTACAGCACGGGGACGGTGGATGCGCACAATACGCTGAGCTCATATCTGCGGTTCCAGACGGGCTTCGATCCCAAGGTCCGCGAGGTCGCGATCCTCAGTGTCGCCCGCGAAATGGACAGCCGCTTCGAATGGGCGGCGCACGAGCCGGAAGCGCTCAAGGTCGGCGTGCCGGCCGACATCATCGACATCATCAAGTACAGGAAGAGCACGCAAGGGATCGACGAGACCTACGCCGCGATCATCGAGCTCGGCCGCGAGGCGGTCGGCAAGCACAGGGTCACGTCCGCCGCCTTCGCCCGCGTCAAGGCTTTGTTCGAGCCGACCCAATTGGTGCAGCTCGTGATGCTGATGGGTGCTTACGCCTCGACCGCGATTCTGCTCGCGGCCTTCGACATGCAGGTGCCGGACGGCAAGCCCATGCTGCCGGTACCGTAACGCTACTTCTTCGTATCGAAGCCCAATTCGCTCCAGCGCGCCTTGACCGCATCGATGTCGGGCTTTTCCGGCCACACCGTCGGCGGGAAGCGCGCGCCGCCGAGATCGGGGTCGGGATCGTGGTCGAGATTGATGGTGGCGTCGATCAGCATGCGATTCCACTTGCCGGTCCCGTAGAGCGACGTATTGCGGTCGCGCTTGCGGGTCGACGGATCGAGCCCCAGCCCGAAGGTCGAGGGCATGATGATGACGTCGTCCTCGCCGGCATTGACGCGATAGGCGACCGCCCAATCGACCGCGGCATAGTCGTGAATGTCGATATCGTCGTCGACCACGGTGACATGCTTGTAGCGCACATGGCCGGCCGACGAGCCCCACAGCGCGTTCGCCACCTGCTTGGCCTGATTGCGATAGCTCTGCTTGATCTGCACGAAGATGTTCACGCCGGCCTGCACCGGCGGGCACCACACGTCGGTGATGCCGGGCACTCCCGCGCGATCGAGCACGTTCCATGCCGTCGCTGAACGCATGATCGAGGAGCACATGCCGTTCTCGGAGAAGCAGCCCGGCATCGAGCCTTCGATGGTGCCGCGGAAGATCGGATCCTTGCGGTGCGTAATCGCGGTGACGCGGATGGTCGGCTTCGGCGACTTGTCGCCGGCGACATAGCCGGTGACTTCGGCGAACGGGCCTTCCATCGTGTAGGTCTCGGGATCGAGCCCGAGATAGCCTTCGATCACGATCTCGGCCGACGCCGGCACATGCAGATCGACGGTCTCGCATTTGACCAGCTCGACCGGTGCGCCGCGCACCGCGCCGATGACGTCATATTCGCACAGCCCCTTCGGCACCGGCGAGCCGGCGACAAAGCCCAGCGAAGGCTCCCAGCCGATGGCGACCGCGATCGGCATTTCCTTGGCGCCCTTCTGCTGCCAGGCGGTGACATGGTGGCCGATATGCTGGGCGCGCCACATCAGGATCGGGATCTTGTTCTTGCCGGCGAGCATGCCGCGATAGATGCCGACATTCATCACATTGGTGTCGGGATCTTTGGTGACGACGCCGCCGTAGGTCATAATGTAGCGGCCGCCGTCGAGCCTGTTCCATTGCGGCACCGGCAGTTCGTAGAGATCCACATCGTCGCCTTTGACGATGTTCTCCTTCACCGGGCCGCTCGCGACCACTTTCGGCGCGATGGCTTCGGAGAGCGCGGTGCGGCCGAGCTTGACCAGTTCGCGCGGATGGGTGTCCGGCGGCAAGCCGAACATCATGGCGACGCGGCGGGCGCTCGACAGGCCGCCGGTAAAGACCTGGCGGCAGCGGGCATTGGCGCCATAGTCCTTGATATTGCTGAACAGCACGGCGGGCCCGGTGCCGGCGCCTTGCGCCAGCCGCGCGATGGTGCCGAGCTCGATATCCCAATCGACCTCGGCCTCGACGCGCTGCAATTCGCCCGCGGCATCGAGGGCTTTGATCCATCCGCGGATGTCGCCGAACGCGACCGGCTTTCGTTCAGGGCTCATGATTATCGGCTGTTTATCTCTGATCGGAGAGGCGGGTGCTGCGGGTTCTGCGCTGTCATGGCGGGGTGTGTCAAGGAACGGCCGGGAAACTGCGACGCAGAGGTCGCCGCGCGCAAAAGCATGGCTGCACTGCGATGCTTTGCGCAGTAGGCATTGCGGCATAGTCCGTGCATTGGCGAGCGGGCCCTGAACGTTCATAGTCCGCCGCCGAGCGGCAAGCCTGCCGGGCAGTGGAGATAACGGAGTTCAAGGCGTGACGAGTGACGCGCAGAGAGTGTTGATCGCGGGCGGCGGGCCGGTCGGGCTGTTGTGCGCCTGGCTGCTCGGCCGCCGCGGCGTGCCGGTGCGGCTGTTCGACGTGAACGCCGGCCCGCAGGCCGATCCGCGCGCGGCGACCACGCATCCGGCGACGCTCGATCTCCTCACCGAAGACGGGCTTGCCGACGACATGGCGCGCGTCGGCCTCGTGGCGCCGATCTTTCATTTCTGGGACCGGCCGAGCGGCGAGCTCATCGCCGAATTCGACCACGCCGTGCTGAAAGACGACACGCAGCATCCCTTCGTCGTGCAATGCGAGCAGTTCAAGACCTCGCATCTGCTGCTGGATCGTCTGCGCAAAATCCCCAATGTCGACGTGCTGTTCAACCACGAAGTCATCGGCGTCACCCAGGATGCCAATTCCGTCGGCGTCGAGGTGCGCGGGCCGGACGGCATCAGCACGCACCGCGGCGCCTATGTGATCGGCGCCGACGGCGGGCGCAGCACCGTGCGCAAGCAGGCCGGGATTGCCTTCGAAGGCTTCACCTGGCCCGAGCGCTTCATTGTGCTGACCACGCCGTTCGATTTCGAGGCGCATCACGGCTATGCCTTCCGCAGCTATTTCGCCGACCCCGGCGAATGGTGCAATTGTTTCAAGGTTTCGGCCGACGGCCCGCCCGGCCTGTGGCGCACGGTCTATCCGGCCAATCCGTCGCTGACCGAAGAAGACATATTGAGCGACAAGGGCGTGCAGGCGCGCATTCAGTCGTTCTTCCCCGCCGACAAGCCTTACGAGATCGTGCATCGCAATCTCTATGTCACGCATCAGCGCGTCGCCGAGACGTTTCACAAGGGCCGCGTGCTGCTGGCGGGCGATTCCGCGCATGTCAACAATCCGATCGGCGGCATGGGGCTCAACGGCGGCATCCAGGACGCGGTGAATCTCTCCGACAAGCTCGCGCGCGTGCTGCTCGGCGGCGAGCCCGACACCCTGCTCGACATCTACGACCTGCAGCGGCGCACCGTCGCGGTCGAATTCGTCCAGGAGCAATCGATCGCCAACAAGAAGCGGCTCGAAGCGAGCGACCCCGAAACCCGCAAGCAGAATCTCGCCGAGCTGCGGCAGATGGCGGCGGACCCGGAGCGGGCGCGGCAGTTTCTGCTGCGCACCGCCATGATCGCGAGCCAGCGCCGCGCGGACAGTCTGGAACTGGCGGCGGCGAAGTGAGCGAAATATGCCGTGCGTGAATTTCGCCGCCGGCCCTGCTGATCCCATGATACGACGCGCAACGAGCACGTAGGATGGCTTTCGCCGGACTCAACGCAGGCTGCAATTCCGCCTAAGCCGCCCGCGACACGAAATCCAAATCCGGCAGCAACAGCTCACTCGACACGTGGAGCAGCGGCTCGGGGGCGTCGGCGTCCTCGCGCAGGATGCGGCGCCAGATGCGGTAGCTCAGCTCGGTGAACGGCGCGAGGCTGAGGAACTCGTCGGCGAGGATCTTGCGCATCGCCGCGGTGTGCCGGGCGCTGGAGGCAAAGCTCACCAGATAGGCATCGACCAGGGTGTCGACCCTGCCCGACAGGCCGGGATTATCCGCGCCGGCGTCGGACAATTGCACCAAGGCCGCAGCCACGGTTCGCGTCTGATCGAGTCGCTCCATGTGACGATGCTCCGCGCCGGGCGACCTCCTGTCAAAACGATTTGGCGTGAAATCCACAGGGCGGTTTGACGCGCGGCCGGTTCCTCCATCGCGTCACGCCCCGCACGTCGCCGTTCGGAGAACTTCGCCGCGGAGCCTGTCATCGGGCCGGCCACTTCGGGCCGGACCCGTCGGCTCGGCTATGTCGCGCCGTCAAGACGCGGATGGCCGGGACAGACCCCGCCATGACGGCGTAGAGTCACGACGGTGTAGAGTAAAGGGCCGGAGGAGATCGTTTCATGAAGGTTGCAAGACGCGCCACCATCATTGCTGCGCTCATCGCCGCGTCGCTGTCGCCGGCGCTTGCCGCGCCACATCACCGCACCGGCGACCGGGCGTACGGGCACGTGCCGCGGATCACGATATATCCGGCCCGCCGCGAGTTGCGGCCCTATATCGATTTCAGCCGCTATATCGATCCCATCAGCGGCATGTACTGCCACAACACCGGATGGGCGACGACCTGCGTGCCGCCGCGCGCCGGCGCGCCTTATACGCAGTGGCAGCCTGTCGACTGCAGGCTCGCCTGGCCGTTCCCCGTCTGCACGAGATTCTAAATGGCAGGGCCGCGTCGTGGCCGGGCTGCTTGTCCCGGCACGACGACGGAAGGTATTGCGCGCCCTTACGCCGGCAGCGGCTTGCCGTTGGTCTCGGGCAGGAACGGCGTGACGATGAAGCCGAGCGCGTAGATGCAGGCGATCGTCATCGCGGCGTGGCTGAAGCCGCCGAACTGCGTGATCAAGACGCCGGCATAAAGCGGCCCGAGGAAGGCGATGAAGCGCGGCGCGTTGAAGGTGAAGGCGAGCCCGGTGGCGCGCGAGCGGGTCGGGAACAGTTCCGGCAGCCAGACCGGCATCCAGGAATATTGCCCGAGCGTGAAGAACGCATTCACCGCGGCCACGACCAGCAGCATGGTCAGATCGTGCGTCCACAGGAACAGGACCGGCGTCATCAGGAAAGCGAGCGCGAAGAAGATCATCACCACGGGCTTCCTTCCGAAGCGGTCGGCGAGGAAGCCGAGGCTCGCATAGCCGACGATGGCGCCGAGATTATAGGCCATGCCGGCATAGCTCGCCCACACTTGCGGCTGCTGGCCGGCTTTGGCGGCGACCGAGCCGATATAAGGCGGCACCCAGGACGAGATGCCCCACCAGGCGAGCGTGGTGGTGAGCGACATCAGGAACACGATGATGGTGTGCTTGCGCGTGGTCGGATCGATGAACAGATCGGCCACGGTGAAGCGGGTCAGCGCCTGCTCGTGCGTGGAGAGCGCGGCGCCCTGCTCCTTGCGCGCCTGCGCGTCCTTGCGCTGCGCGTCGACCGATTGCCAGGCCTGCGATTCGTCGATCGAGGTCCTGATCCACACCGTGAGCAGCGCCGGCAGGATGCCGATGAGGAACATGTAGCGCCAGGCATCCGGCCCGAACGGAGAGACGAAGAGCCAGAGCAAGGAGGCGAGGAAGAAGCCGATGCCGAGACCGCATTGCATCAGGCCGGCGCCCTTGCCGCGCGCATTCTGCGGCCACAGTTCGGCGAGCATCGAGGTGCCGGTCGCCCATTCCGAGCCGATGGCGATGCCGACGAGCAGGCGCAGCACCGCGAACGAGATCCAGTTGAACGACAGCGCGGTGAGCCCGGTCATGATCGAATAGGCGAGGATGGCGTAGATCATGGTGCGGCGGCGGCCGAAATAGTCGGCGATGATGCCGCCGATAATGCCGCCGATGCCCCAGCCGAGCAGCGTGATCGAGATCACCGTGCCGGCGAAGGCGGGGATCTGCGCGTATTGCGACGGCGCGAGCAGCGAATGCATCGCCGGGCCGACGGTGAGGATCAGCGCATAGGTCTCATAGCCGTCGAACAGCCAGCCGAGATTGGCGGCGATCAGCGTGCGCCATTGGCTCTTGCTGAGCGACTTGTACCAGGGCAGCGCATCCGCGCCCGAAGAAACATCCGTCAACTGGGCCATTTCGACCTCCCCCAATCCTTGATCTTCTCGCGAGTCGCCTTGACGCGGATGTCGCGCGGCTCTCGCCTTACCTTTATGGCGAAATCTAGCGCAAAGAAACCGCCGGGTCACGAAGCGGCCGTGTCGCAGCGCACGCTACCCGCAGAGGCAGATTTCCTCTTTGATTGCACGGCTGAAGGGTGCCGGAGAGGAACTCCACGTCAAGGGCGACCGTCGCGCTTTGCGCATCCTCGCGTTGGAACTCCTCTCAGGCAGAATGGCGGACGTACAACAACGACGATTGGGCGCGGTTCGGCGCCGTCGTGACTTGTTTGCTCACGACGCCGCCGGCGCGGCAAAAGCCGCCTCGAGACGCGCGGCGAATTGCCGTTCCATCTCCTTGGCCTTGGAGCGCAGCACCGGCTGGCCGAGGCTGCCGAGTTTACCGGTGAGCGCGGCCTCGACCTCGTAGTCGATCTTGGTGGCTTGCTCGCCGCCTTGACCCGCCTCGGAGAGCCTGGTCGCCGACGTCGCGGTGAGCCGGCCGACAATGCCGAGCGGCGTGCCTTCGACCTTGGCCTCGATCAGGCTCGGCTCCTCGGCGCGCGTGACCTCAACCGCGACCTTGAAGCCGAATTTCATGTAGGCGACCTTGGTCTCGAACACCGCCGCGTAATGATCGGGCGCGGTCTCCTGCAGATCGCGCACGCCGTCGACGCAGGACGCGAGCATGCGCGCATCGCGCAACGCCTTGTAGACCTCCGCACGCGGCACCTTCACTGTCACTTCACCGGTAAACTTCATCGTGACTCTCTTTTGCGCATGTTCTTTTCGAAAAACCGGTTCCCACTTTTCCGGATCATGCTCTGCGTTTGTTTGAGCATGATCTTTTCGGAAAACCGGTTTCCACTTTTCCGGATCATGCTCTACGTTTGTTTGAGCATGATCTTTTCGGAAAACCGGTTTCCACTTTTCCGGATCATGCTCTCAGCGCCGTAAGCATGTCCTTGATGTATTCGTCGGCGCTGGCGATCACCAGCATCATGGCGTAGGGGCGAAGCTGCGCGAGCATTTTCGACAGCGTCTCGTCGCTCGAGGTTGCACTGCCGAGGATCAGCGCCGTGGTCATCACATGGTTATGGCTGCAAGCTTCGCTGATGATCGCGGCCGCCGCGGCGTTCTCGCCCGCGGTCGCCACCATGACCACAAGATCGGCGCTGTTGACCTCGTCGATCAGATTCTTGGTGCGGCCGGCGAGATCGTTGAGCCAGCCGTTCACGGAAAACGGCTCGCCTTGCTTCGGCGCGCCGGAGAAGGCCGTCGCGGTGAGAAAGATCGCACCCTGCCATTGCCCCTGGGCAAGGCCCTTGACCACCCGCTCGCTCGGCCGGTCGAGCGCGATCACCTTGACCGCGCGGCCCTTGGAATTGGGCCGGTCGATGCGGAATTTGGCCTGTGCGGCCGAGGCCATCCGGGCCGATTCACTTTCCATGATCCAGACTCCTAACGGTCGAAGCTCCCATGCACCGGCCGCATTTCGGCCGCCGCCGAAACCATTCCATTATCCGGTCCGTCCTGTATAACGGCCCTCCCTCCCACGGCAAACCCACGGATGAGACTGCCTGTCATGCCTGATAAACGCCTCGATCTTTGCAGCACTTCCGACGTCGCGCCGGGCTCGGCGCTCAAGGTCGAGATCGGCGATCTGGTGCTCGCGGTGTTCAACATCGACGGCGCGTTCTACGTCACCGACGACACCTGCACCCACGGGCCGGGCTCGCTGTCGGAAGGCTATATCGAGGACGACGTGGTCGAGTGCAACTTTCACAACGGGCAGTTCAATATCCGCACCGGCGAAGTTGTGTCGCCGCCCTGCATGGTGCCGATCAAGACCTATCCGGTCGCCGTGGTGGACGGGAAGGTGACGATCGAGATGTGAGACGTCCGTCATTGCGAGCGCAGCGGGGCAAACGGGTGGCGGTGCGGCTTCTGGATGGCTTCGCCGCTCCGCTCCGCGCGGCGACGATTGGGACACGGCCCATTCCGCCCCGACCATTTCCCAGTTGACGAAAGCCGCGGCGGCGGCTTGTTAAGCAACAACAAATTCATGCGGAGGATCGCCCGATGACCACCAGAACCAAACCGCCGTTCCGCGCCGACGTGGTCGGCAGCCTGTTGCGCACCGCGCCGCTCAAGGAGGCGCGCGCCAAGCGCGAGAAGGGCGAGATCGGCGCGGCGCAGCTCAAAGAGATCGAAGACCGCGAGATCGAGAAGATCATCAAGAAGCAGGAAGAGGTCGGGCTCAAATGCGCGACCGACGGCGAATTCCGCCGCTCGTGGTGGCATTTCGATTTCTACGGCATGCTCGACGGCGTCGAGATCCGCGAGATCGATCACGGCATCCAGTTCCAGGGCGTGCAGACGCGGCACCTAACGCCGCGCATCACCGGCAGGCTCGGCTTCACCACGCATCCGATGCTGGAGCACTTCAAGTTCCTGAAAGCGCATACGCGCGTGGTGCCGAAAATGTGCATCCCGAGCCCGGCCACCATGCATTTCCGTCTCGAGCCGAACGCCATCGCCACCAAAGACTATGCCGACCGCAACGCGATCTTCGACGATCTGGCCAAGACCTATCGGCAGGCGATCAAAGGCTTCTACGACGCCGGCTGCCGTTATCTGCAATTCGACGACACCGCCTGGGCCTATCTGTGCTCGCAGGCCGAGCTGAAAAAGGCGAAGGACCGCGGGCTCGATGCCGACAACCTGGCGCGCGACTATGCCCGCGTCATCAACATGGCGCTCGAAGGCAAACCTTCGGACATGGTGATCACCACGCATGTCTGCCGCGGCAATTTCCGCTCGACCTGGATTTCCGAAGGCGGCTACGAGCCGGTGGCCGAGGTCATGCTCGGCAAGCTCAACTATGACGGCTATTTCCTCGAATACGATTCGTCGCGCGCTGGCGGCTTCGAGCCGCTGCGCTTTTTGCCGAAAGGCAACAAGATCGTGGTGCTCGGCCTGATCACGACGAAGTCCGGCACGCTGGAGAAGAAGGACGACGTCAAGCGCCGCATCGAGGAAGCGACGAAGTTTGCGCCGCTCGATCAGCTTTGTCTCTCGCCGCAATGCGGCTTTGCCTCGACCGAGGAGGGCAACGTGCTCGCCGAGGAAGAGCAATGGGCCAAGCTGCGCATGGTCGTCGATCTGGCCGGCGAAGTGTGGGGCTGACGCGCCGCCTTCTTGGACCGGCGTATCAAAAATCGGTCGACACGTCGTCGATCGGCTGCTGCGATTCCATTTTGATCAGCTTGATCTTGCCCTGCGCCGCGGCGAGCGCCTTCGGCAGATCGACGACGTGGATCGATTGATCGCCGTAGGTCCGGAAGTACCAGCGCAGATTCTTCAGGTCGGACACGCCCGTCCATGTCGTGTATTCGGCGTGCATCTGGCCGCCCTGGGCGTCGCGGACCGCGCCGTAGGGGATGTCGAAATTGTTGAGGATATGAAACGCCTGCAACACGGCCTCCGCCGCCGTTGCGGACTGGATCGCCGACTGCGAAAACGCGACCGCGCGCACGAAGCGCGACGGCGGCGTGAAATCGCCCGGCAGGCCGTGCAGGCCCGAGCCCTGGCCGAGTTGCTCCAGCGTCATGCCGCCGAGACCGAGCGGCGGAACGTTGGTGGCGGTCAGATTCACGTAATTGCGCAGATTGGTCATGTGCCATTCGAAATTCGGCGAATTGGTCACGACACCGAGCGGGTCGTCGAAGATCTTAAGCGTCTTGTCCAAGGGCTCGATCACGACCGACTTGCCGCTGCGGTCATGCACGACGAAATGAACCGGCGGCACCTGCTTGATCGTATCGATGACGACCGGCACCAGCACGACTTTGTTGAAATTGGCCTTCACCTCGTCGACATTGGCGAAATTGCCCAGCAACCAATCGGCGTATTCGTAAGGCGCCATGGCGCGCGCCGCATTGTCCTTGGTCGCGTCGGAATAGCTGGCATAATCCGGGAAATAGAACAGGCCGACATAGAGGCCTTGATCGTTGATGCCGTCGACGATCGCGGGGAGGCCTTCGGCATTGGCGCCGAGGAAGCCGTGTTTCGTCGTGTAGCTGATGCCCTTGCCGCCGTCGGGCAGCGTACCGGTGAGCGCGGTCCCGGCCGGGACAACGAGCACGTCGGAATGCAGGTCGACGCCGAACTCCAAGGTGCGCGCGGCAACGACGCCGCCGTCTTTGGCG
>Ga0335073_10000568_pt1 | contig 47465 bp, 35 predicted proteins | sample Lox_Sample_22_FD_207093 | JGI IMG/M metagenome (GOLD analysis project Ga0335073, IMG submission 207093) | Soil microbial communities from Loxahatchee National Wildlife Refuge, Florida, United States - Lox_Sample_2.2 | ecosystem: Environmental > Terrestrial > Soil > Wetlands | place: USA...
ACGCATCCGTATACAACAGCTACGGCTACATCGTGGCTTCGGCCACGACGAATTCATCGGGGGTCTACGCCACCGCTGGGTTGCCCGCGGGTTCCTATACGGTTAAGTTCGCGGCGACGGGGTACGCGCCTCTCACGTACTCAGGTACCGTTTCGGTCTCGGTTGGTACGACCACGTCGGGGATCGACGGCGCGCTGACTCCAGACGGCGCGATCTCTGGGACGGTCACCGATGGCGCGGGGCAAACGGACCTCGCCTCGATCTCGGTGACCGTCTACAACGCGAGCGGAAGCTACGTGACCTCGACGACGACGGCAGGCGACGGCTCCTACACGCTGACGAACCTCGTGCCTGGCACGTATGAGGTCTACTTCACGCCGAACTCGGGCCAGAACTATCTGCCTCAGTACTACGACGGCGAAACCACTTTGGCGAGCGCCGACCCGGTCACGGTCACAAGCGGTCAGACGACGACGGGAATTGGTGCCGCACTCGCCAGCGGAGGTCGGATCACGGGCAAGGTGACAGATTCGGCCACCGGGCAACCGATCCAGTATGCGGACGCGGAACTGGAAAACTCGTCCGGCGGGTACGTGTCCGAGGTCTCAACCGGCGCCGACGGCAGCTTCACGCTGACGGGGCTGGCGTCGGGCAGCTATTCGCTCTACTTCTGGGCGAGCGGCCACGTCGCCCAGTACTACAACAACGAGACGTCGCTCAGCTCGGCCGACCAGATCTCGGTGTCAGCTGGAAGCACTGCGTCGGGAATCAATGCCGCCCTCGTGCCCTACGGCGCCATCGCCGGAACGGTGACCGACGCCAACACTGGCCACGCGCTCCCGTACGTCGAGGTGGAGGCCTATAACACCGCAGGGCAGGAGGTCGGGACCGGCTACACGGACTCGAGCGGCGCCTACACGATCAGCTACCTCCCGCCGGCGACCTATGCCCTCTACTTCTACGACTACGACTCGTCGACCGGCTACGTTGCCCAGTACTACAACGACCGCAATACGCTGGCGGCAGCCGACGGCGTTGCGGTCAAACCGGGCGGTACAACCACTGCGATCAACGCCGCGCTCGTCCCTGAGGGCGCGATCATCGGCACCGTCACCGACGGGAGCACCCACGAGGCTATCCCCGGGGTGCAGGTCGATGTCTACGATGGCTCCGGCACGATCGTGGGAGATGCCTGGTCGAGCTCAACGGGTCAGTACACGGTCGGAGACCTGCAGCCGGGCGACTACCGAGTTGGGTTCTCCGGACAGGACTCGGCCAACCAGAGTGTCACCCAGTACTACAACCAGGAGGCGACCCTTGCGGCCGCCGATCCCGTCACGGTAACCGCCGGAACGACCGCGAGCGGGATCAACTCGCAGCTCGACTCGGTCCCGACAAGCCTGAGCGCGCCGACGATCACGGGGACGGCCTCACAGGGCAGCACCATGGCCGAGCACAACGGCTCGTGGACCTTCGGCCCGACTTCATACGCGTATCAGTGGGAGCGCTGTAGCCAGGGCGCATGCTCGGCGATCTCGGGCGCGACGGGTCAGACTTACGTGCCAACCAACGCCGATGTCGGCGACACCATCGAGGTCGAGGAGACCGCGACGAACCTCGCGGGTACGAGCGACCCAGCGACGTCCACGGCCACGGCCGGCGTGATCGGTGAGCCTCCGACCAACACGAGTCCGCCGTCGATCTCGGGCACCGCCGAGCAGGGCCAGACCCTGACCGAGGTCCCGGGAGCGTGGACGAACCAGCCGAGCGGCGTCCAGATCCAGTGGCTGCGGTGCGCCAACGGGAGCTGCGCCCCGATCACGGGCGCCACCGGCGCGACCTACGTGCCAACGGCAAACGACGTCAGCGACACGATCGAGGTACAGGAAACGGCCGCCAACGACACCGGCTCGGGTACGCCTGCGGTCTCGTCCCCGACCGACGCGGTGCTTGTTGCGGCGCCCGTGAACACCGGCGTGCCAACCATCGCCGGCACCGCCCAAGAGGGGCAGACCCTCACCGAGGGCCATGGCGCCTGGTCTGGCGGAGTCACGTCGTATACCTACCAGTGGGAGCGCTGCGCCAGCGCGGGGGCCAACTGCCAAGGCATCCACGGTGCCAACGCCTCCGGCTACTCACCCACGGCGGATGACGTCGGCCACACGATCGTGGTGTGGGAGACCGCCTGGAACTCCGGAGGCGCGAGCAAGGTCGCGGTGTCGGCGCCGACCGCGGCGGTCACGCTGCCTCCGCTCCAGGCCGATGCCGGCGACTCCGTGACCGGGAGCGCGGGGGTCCCGGTGACCCTCGACGGGAGCGGCAGTATTCCGGCAAGCGCGATCACCAGCTACCACTGGGACTTCGGCGACGGCACAAGCGGTGACGGCGAGACCGTCGGTCACACGTATTCGGCCACCGGCAAGTACACGGCGACCCTGACCGTTTCCGAGGGCTCGAGCACCGCCACCGACAGCGTGTCGGTGACCGTCGGACCGCACGCGTCCGGAGTCACGATCGCAGTCGAGGACGCGAACGGGCAGCCGGTGGCCGGAGCCGATGTCGTCTATTTGGCGCCAGACGGCAGCCGCATAAACGCGACCGCGGACGGCACGGGCGTGGCGACGCTGTCCGGGATGCCGGACGGCGCCGACAACATCGATGTATGGGCGCAGGGCTACCAGGTCGCTACCGGAACCGTGACGGTCAGCGATGGGATTGGCAGCGTGACCGTCCACCTTGTCCCCGGGCAGGTGGCGAGCGCGACCTTGACCTCGAAACCGCTGACGCCGTCCCAGATCGAGGCGCTCGGGATCGACACCAACGATCCGGCCAACCAGAACGTCTACCAGTTCGACGCCGCTCTCAAGTTCCCGCCGGGCTACGCCGGCGGCAGCGGCCCAGGCATATGCGGATACGTCAACGGCAACGGGCAGTTCGTGGGGAGCACCGGCGCCTGCGGCGGTGGCGGTGGTGGCGGCGAGGGTGGTGGCGGCGGCGGCGCCACCTGCACCGCCACCATGTGCTTCGGTACTGGCTGGACGGCGGTGCCGATCATGGTGAACGGCGAGCCGATGATTGAGTGGCTCACAATCGCCGGCCAGGTATCGGTCCTGAAGCAGTTCTTCGCGGTCGACATGGTCATTCAGAATCTCTCGGCGTCGCCCGTCGAGCTCGACAGCGGTAACGCCACGCTGCACCTGCCCGACGGGCTCAGCCTGGCGCCGACCGCGACGCCGCAGTCGGCGACGCAGCCGGTCGGCGCCATTGCGGCGGGTCAGAGCGCCGCTGTCGAGTGGATCGTTCGTGGAGATGAGGCGGGGAGCTACTACTTCTCCGCTGACTATCAGGGAACTCTCCAGCCCTTCGATCATTCGATCGACATTCAGGCCCAGCTCCACGATCCCCTTGTCGTCTACGGCACTGACGCCCTGAAGCTGAGCGTCCAGGCCGACTCCGGGTCAATGGTCGTCGGGCAGCCGTATCACGTCCGCCTGGCGATCACGAACACCGCCCCGGTGCCGTTCTACAACGTCGGCCTCTCTACCCCGGACTCGTCCACGAACTTCATCTTCCAGCCGCTCCAGACCTTCTCCAGCTCGATCAGCACCCTCAACCCAGGGCAGACGCTCTACTCGCCCTGGGTCATCCTGGTGCCCGCATTACCAAGCGCCGGCAACTTCGATCCCTTGGACTCGTTCGCGAGCTTCGTTGGCGACAAGATCACGCCGGGATCGGGGATCACCGCGATAACGCCGGCGACCCTCTACTCGCTGACCTCCGAAGGCGACACCGTCGGAGAGGTCCACCTGCATTGGGACTCGGTGCCTGGTGTGACGCGGTACGAGGTCTTCTCGACACCTAACCTGACGACTCCGTTCGGGGCCAGCCCTGACCGCGTGCTCACGAGCAACGGCAGCGCTGCAACCGAGTTGCCCGCTGGTGCAACCGACGCATACATTCCCGAGCCGGCCGGTAGCAGCGAGTTCTACGCGGTGTCGGCGATCGTCGGTGGTGTTCCTACGCTGGAGGACGCCGTGATACAGGCCTCGCCTGGAGTAACGGCGCCATCGCCCGGCGGTCCGCCGGCGACGTTGGGGGGTGGGGCGCCAACGACCTCCCCGGTCTCGGTGCCAACGGCCCTCTCGCGGCCGTGGCCTGCGACTGGCTACGGCTATGACTTTCCGAACCAAGAGCTGTACACCTTTGAAGACCAAACAAACCTCGATCTGGGCGACATTCTCACTCAAGCCGGCCTTGCGAAGACCTTCGTCGATTGGAACCGGTTCGCGGCCGGCAATGGGGAAATCACCGAGACAGAGATCCTCGGTCAAGACATTCAGAATACGGAGGGTCTCTGCCTAGGTATCGCGCTTAGTTCGGGGAGGTTCGCAAGTGGCGAAGATGCACTGGCCTCCCCAACGGACGGGCGAACGGACCCTGCTTGGACAGCCGCCGGTGGCGACACACTGAAATTACCGACCCCCGGGTCCAAACGAGCTTCGACCGCGTACGACAAACAGATTCTCGGGTTATTCGCGGATGAGCACGTTACGCAGTGGTCGACTCAGTACGACGACAGCCTGTTTGCTCAACGTCACGCGTATGCAGACGCGTCGGCCGGAACACAGCGGCTCAAGGCACAGCTTGAGAGCGTCATGTCGACCGGAGCCGACTTGTATAACGGCGGCAAGCTGTCCACTCCCGTCGGCAACGGGTTTGCCTTGCTCTCGATCGACGTCCAGAACAACGGACACAATCCGATCGGTCACGAGTTGCTTGCGTACAGCTTGGCCTCGCGGCCTAATGGGGGAATCGCGATCGGCGTCGTTGACAGCAACTTCCCTGAGCAGCACTATGAGATAGATGTCAACTCTGACGGTACATGGACGTATAACGCACCCTACACGTACAAGATCTTCTCGAACGTCTACTCGATGAGCAGTGCATCGGGCTACGACCCGGGGTTGATCACAGCGTTCCCACTGTTCAAACCGACAGGACTCGACATCAACCCGAAGACGCTGCCAGGCGCAGCCGGCGCGACCGAGGCGATCGCAGATACGTCGCCGACCACCGAAATCGAGTCGGCGAGCGATCAGGCCGACGGGGAGCAGTATGTCTATCCGCTTGCGTCTGACTCAGCGACGCCCAGCGCGGGAGATCTCGTCGATCTCCCTTCGGGTACTGGGACCGTCACTCTAAGCGGATCCCACACGTCGCTAGAAGTCCGGGGCGCGACGACCTTGCTTACCCTTGGCGCATCCGGCGCCGCTCGTTCGACGGTCGCGAGCCTTGACAGCGAAGCTGGCGCCATCGCAGGGTCGCGGTCGGACTTGACTCTCGGGGTGACGCGGAAGACAGCAGCCGTCTTCAGCACGGGTGCCGCTGGGCTCACGTACTCGACTAGCGGAGTTATCAGCACCAGAGGCGACGGTAGGCGAGTCGACTTGACGCTTCAGGTTGTCCGAGGCGGGCGGACGTACACCGGCACACTGTTCAGCGGGCGGACGCCGCCAGGTGGCCATCTCACGTTCAGCGCCGCGCAGGTTAGGTCAACCGAGAACCGAGAGCTGGACCGGGTGATCGTGGGGGGTCCGGTCGTTGACCGCAAGGGCAGCGCCACTGTCTCGGTCCGTTGTGTCGGCATGTCAGGCGCAAAGTGCGCAGGCACTCTTACTATCGAGGCAATCCGTCCGGCTAAGGGACACAAAGAGACCGTCACGTTCCGCTACGCCTTGAGGGCAAGGCAACGGATGCTGCTACGCGTAAACCTCACGCACTCGCTTGAGCGCGAACTCGTTCGGTCGGGGAAGCATGCACGGGTCAAAGTCTCTGCGGTGCCTACCCAGGGCGGCGGACCGATGGCGACGCTAATTCGAGTTGTGCGAGCGGGCGGGTAGTGGCGCCCCACGGAGCCTAATCTCCGCGCTTCGGTACACACGGAGCGACCTGCCGATGCGCGTCGCTCATCGATAAGCCCAAAGTGCCGGGCTGACGACGGTCACGCCGACATCGCGGTCGCGCTTCTAAGGCGCGGCGCGAGTTCGGTGACGAGCAGCTCGACGTGACGCATCACGAGCTCGTCCGGCATGCCGGCGATCGAATCCCAGAAGTAGACGTGCTCGACCGGCAGCGAGTCGAGCCAGTCGTGCAGCCGGCGCGCGGCGTCTTGCGGTGTGGTGACGTCGAACCTCGGCAGGACCGGGGCGCCCTTCGTTCGGAGACGATCCGGATCGAGCCGCTCGAACGGGGTGTCAGTGCCCTCGACCGCGTAGCGCGCGTACGAGTTCCACTGGTAGTCGAGGTGGGGGCGGATCGTGGACCAGGCGCGCTCGGGATCGTCGGCGAGGATTAGGTTCGCGCAGCCGGACATACGCGCCGAAGCGGGATCGTGTCCCGCCTTGGCAAGACTGTCGCGATAGATCGGGAGCAGAGCGGGCAGCAGCGCGAGTAAGCCTTCGCCGAGACGGCCGGCCATCCGTGCGGCCCTGGGTCCCTCGCCACCGACCCAGATCGGGACACGTGCCTGAACGGGCGGCGGGGTCGTGATCATGTCATGCCACAGTCGCCGTATCTCCTTGGCGCGATCTTCGAGCAGGCCGTATCGACGCCGGCCGTCGGCGCCGAAGGCGTCCCACTCGGGCGTGCGGTAGCCGGCGCCGAGGCCAAGCTCGAGCCGGCCGCCGCTGAGGATGTCGACGATCGCCCCCTGCTCGGCGATGTCGGCGGAGGGCCGGAGGGGCGCCTGCAGGATCGCGGTACCCAGTCGCGCACGTTTGGTCCGCGTCGCGAGCGCGGCGGCAAACGTCAGTGGCTGGGGCAGGTAGCCGTCCTCGAACAGATGGTGCTCGGTCAGCCAGATCGAGTCGACCCCCATCTCGTCGGCCGCCGTCAGGCGCGCCAGCACCGATTCGTAGTGCTCGCGCCAGGGCCGCCGCCAGGCAGGCGGGTTCCGAAGGTCGACGAACAGGCCGACGCGCATGGCGGCGCGACCGTACGACTCAACGCCGCGGGTCGTCCACCTCCGTCGCAGGAGAGAAACACCGGGCGCTTCGCGTGAGGGAAACGACTCCTGACCAGGCCGTACCGCGCCTAGCCTCGCGGCGTGACCACCGCCAACGACGCGGCACTCCAGCGATTGCTCGACGAGCGAGCGATCGAGCGGCTGCTGTTCGAGTACTGCCGGCGTGCCGACGCCAACGATCCGGATGGGCTCGCCCAGTGCTTCACCGAGGACTGCGTCGCTCGCTACGGACCGGGACCGCCGAGCATCGGCGCGACCGCCCGTCGTGAACAAGCGGAGCGCGACCTGGCGCTGTTCTCGGCGACCAGCCACCACCTCTCGAACATCAAGATCGAACACCTTGACGACGGTCGAGCGCGCGTCGATAGCGCTGTCTACGCGTGGCACCGGCCGCTCGGAAGCACCGGCTCGTGGCACCTGTGGGCGCGATACCAAGACGTCGTCGCCAGGACGCCGGAAGGCTGGCGCATTGCCGAGCGAACACTCGTGTTGGTCGGCGAGGAGGGATTCCCGAGCGACTGGACATGGCTCGAGCTCGCTCGCGCCGACGTGTCAGACGCTCCGCAACCAACGCGACCGAGGCACGCACCGCAGGCGTCGACACAACCATCCGTCCGCACCGAGACCCAAGGCTCGATCCTGTGCATCTCGATCAGTCGCCCGTCCGTCCGCAACGCCTACGACCGCGAGGTGGCCGAGCGAGTCAGCGATGCGCTCGACCGCCTGGAGAGTAACGAGCAACTGCGGGTCGGCGTCCTGCATGGCACGGGCGGCGTTTTCAGCTCCGGCATGGACCTCAAAGCGTTCCTCGAGGGCGAGCTTCCCACCGCGGGCGAGCACGGGCTACTCGGGCTGGTCGGCCGCCACCGCGCTAAGCCGTTGATCGCCGCCGTCGACGGATACGCACTCGCCGCTGGCTTCGAGGTGGCGCTGGCGTGCGACGTCATCGTCGCGGCGCGCGACGCTCGTTTTGCGCTCCCGGAGGTCAGCCGCGGGCTGGTGCCGGCCGGCGGCGCGCTCCGCAACCTTCCGGCGCGTGTGCCATTCGCGCTGGCCGTCGAGATGGCGCTCACGGGTCGGCCACTCTCAGCCGAACGAGCGGCCGAGCTCGGACTCGTCGTCAGGCTCGCGGAACCGGGCCGATCGCTCGACTCTGCGCTGGAGCTGGCGACTGAGATCGCGGCCAACGAGCCACGGGCGGTCCTGGCAACGAAGGCGATCCTCGACGGCCAGCAGGAGTGGCCCGGAGATGAGTTCTGGGCCCGCCAGGACGAAATCGTGGCACCCATCCAGACCAGTGCGACGTCCGCCGAGGGGGCAACCGCATTCCTGGAAAAACGGCCGCCGCGGTGGCGCGACAGCCCGTCCAGCGCCTAAACCGAGATGGCTTCTCTCCACAGAAGGTGCTTGTGCATCGGGTGGGGGGATGACAAACCACCCCGTGTCACCAATCCATAGGTCACAGAGAGGGAGACTGAGGATGAAGGTAAGAAGCACGCTGTTGGCGCTTGTGACCGCCGTCGCGGTCGCCGGCTTGACGGCAGGTTGCGGGAGCAGCAGTAGCAGCAGTACCACCACCGCCAGTGCGGCCGCGAACACCGGCACCAGCTCGACGGCGGCTGCGTCGAGCTCGACGCCGAGTTGGCTGGCCGCTGCGCAGTCCGCGACCTCGCAGGCCGAGCAGGTGCCGACCGCGATCCTGCAGACTCCGCTCGGGTCGTTCAAGCCGAAGTCGTCCGGCACGATCTTCCACGTCGCCTGCAACCTCGCGCTCGAGGGCTGCACCAAACTCGCGAACGGCATCAAAGCCGGCACTTTGGCGATCGGATATCAGTTCAAGCTGTGCAACGGCGGCACCACGGCCAATCAGATCAACGAGTGCTTCACGCAGGCGATCGCCGCCCATCCGACCGCGATCGTCGTCAACGGCATCGGCGAATCCGACGCCGCCAACTCGTTCGCTGCGGCAGCCAAGGCCGGAGTTCCGATCGTTGGAAGCTTCACCGGTGATTCTCCAGGGATCAACGGCGTCGTGACCGAAGTCGCCGGCAACACATGCGCGCAGCAGGCCAAGACCGTCGCGAACGCGATCATTGCCGACAGTAAGGGCAAGGCCAACGTCCTGTGGGTTGGAACCAACACCTATACCTGCAACATCCAGCGCCAGCAGGGCTTCCTGGACCAGATGAAGACGTGCCCGACATGCACGGTCAAGACGCTTTCGTTCGCGATCGACGCGATCACGAGTCAGCTCCCCAGTCAGCTGCAGTCGGCGCTCCAATCCAATCCGAACCTGACATACGTCGTCGGTACCTTCGACGCCGTCGCGCTTGCGGCCACGCAGGCAATCCGCCAAGCAGGTAAGGCGGACTCGATCAAGGTGGCCGGCTTTGACGGAGACGCCCCCGATCTGCAGCTCGTCAAGGAGGGCAGCATTCAGATGTGGGACGACGTGACCGGTGGCGGTGAGCCCGGCTATGCCGCTGTCGACGCCGCGGCACGCCACGCAGTCAACAAGCAGGTCCCGAAGGTGACTGACATCACCACGATGCTGGTCACTAAAAGCAACTATTCGCAGATCGCCCCCGCCTATCAAGGACCGTCGGGTTACGAGCAGCAGTTCAAGCAGCTGTGGGGAAAGGGCTGATCGGCTGACTCCCAAGCCGAACGGCTCGCACGAGTCTCCTCCTGGTGAGGTTGTGGCGTCCGCCGGCGGCGGGCGCCACGACCCAGCCCAGCCCGAGGCGCTGACCGTCCGCAGCCTCTCGAAGACGTTTGTCGGCCAGCGCGCGCTCGACGCCGTCGACTTTGATGTCGGCACCGCGGAGGTGCACGCGCTCGTCGGCCACAACGGCTCCGGCAAGTCGACCATGATCAAGATCCTGGCGGGCTACCACCGACCGGACGAAGACCCGGAGCCGTCGGTGGCGGTGTCAGGGACGGCACTCCGTCTCGGTGACCCGGACGCCTCCCGCGCGGCCGGACTTCGGTTCATCCACCAGGAGCTTGGGCTCGTCGACAAGCTCTCCGTGCTCGAGAATCTCCGTCTCGGCACCACCTGGCGCACACGTAGGGGCCGGATTCTGTGGGGCGAGGAGAAGCAGGCGGCGCGCGAGCTGCTCGAGCACGCCGGGCTTCGTGCGCACCCGGACACGCTGGTCGAGCGGCTGAGCGCGGTGCAAAGGACGCAGGTTGCCGTCGCTCGGGCGCTCGCCGAAGAATCCGCGGCGCGGGTCATGTTCTTCGATGAACCCACGGCGATGCTGCCCAGCTCGGAGGTCGACAGGCTGTTCGACCTGATCCGTGCGATGGTGGGGCTCGGCGTCAGCGTCGTGTATGTCTCCCACCGGCTGGAGGAGCTGCCCAGAATCGCGGATCGGGTCACCGTTCTGCGTAATGGTCGCGTGGTCGTGTCGGGCAGGCAGGCGGACCTCACCCGCGATCAGCTCGTCGAGCAGATCATCGGCGAGCGGCGGGCACACACCGGTTCGGAGCGGCGGGCGCGGCGCCCGGCGCAAGCGGCGGCAGACACTCCCGCGGATCGCCTTAGATTCGAACGCGTCACGGGCGGCGAGGTGGTCGACGCCAGCTTCGCCGTGCGCGCCGGTGAGGTCGTCGGGGCGGCTGGGCTGGTGGGTTCCGGGGTGAACGACATCTCGAAGGTGTTGTTTGGAACCGCAGAGCTGTACTCCGGACGCGTGCTCATCGACGGAAAGCCGCTCGACCAGCCTGACCCGCACGAGCTGTTGAAGCGCCGCGTCGCCGTCCTCCCCTCCTCGCGAGCGCTGAGAAGCGTGGCCGGGCTCACCGTGCGCGAGAACCTGACGCTCTCGCGACTCGAGCCGCTATGGCATCGCGGCCGTCTTCAGCTTCAGCGGGAGCGCCAGGAGGTGGCCGAGCTCACCGAGCGATTCAACATCCTCCCGCGCCAGCCCGAGCGACTGCTGGCCCAGCTGAGTGGTGGCAATCAGCAGAAGGTCAGTGTCGCGCGGTGGCTGCGGACAGAGCCGATCGTGATGGTGCTCGACGAGCCGACACAGGGAGTGGACGTCGGTGGCAAGCAGGAGATCCTCGAGCTGTTGCGGGAGGCCGCTCGCGACGGCGTGGCAGTGCTGATCTGTTCTTCCGACCTCGAGGAACTCGAGGCGGTGTGCGATCGCGTGCTGATCATGCGGAAGGGCACGATCAGGAAGCAGCTGACCGGGGCGGAGCTCAACCGCGAGACGATCGCCGAGGAGTGTTACGTGGATGTCCCCGCCAATGTCTGACCAGCTCGAGCATCACACCGAAACGCCTGACGCGGCCAAACCCGCGCCATCCGAACCGCCTGCCGCGTCGTACACCAGCTCGGGGTTCCTGAGGCGGTTCAGCCCAGCCGGCCGAGGAGACGAGGTCCGCCGCGCGTCGCTGCTCGAGCGGTACGGCGGCGTGCTCGTCCTGGTCGTCATGTTCGTGATCTTCTCGATCACGCTGTCCGGCACGTTCCCGACGTACAGCAACCTGATCGGTGTCGTCTCCAACCAGACCATCGGCGGGATCATGGCGCTGTCGCTACTGCTGCCGTTGGCGGCCGGAGTGTTCGACATCTCAATCGGCGGGGCGATGACGCTCTGCGTGATCCTCGTGACCTGGCTGTTCCAGACCACGAACGGCTCGATGCCGATCCCGGTTGCGATCCTGATTACCCTTGGTGTCGGGCTGATGGTGGGCTGTGTCAATGGGCTGCTCGTGGTCAGGGCCCGGGTGGATCCGTTCATCGCCACCATCGCCACGAGCTCAGTCCTGCTCGGTATCTCTGAAGCGATCGCCAACGGCACCACGATCTCCAACAACATCCCGACCGCTTTCACCAATATCGGGCGCAACTACGTGTGGAAGCTGCCGGTGACCTTGATCTATATGGCACTGGTGGCGGCGCTGCTCTGGTACATCCTTGACCACACTCCATTCGGCCGGCGGGTCTACGCCACGGGCGCCGGACGCGAGGCCGCGCGTCTGGCCGGTGTCCGCACCAACAGAGTGATCTTCATCAGTTTCATTGCGTCGGCGACACTCGCATCTCTGGCGGGGGTCGTTTACGGCGCCCAGTTGGGGGCGGGTCCCCCTAACGTCGGGGCCAACTTCCTGTTGCCAGCCTACGCCGCCGCCTTCCTGGGGTCGACCATGATCAAACCCGGGCGGTTCAATGTCCCGGGTCTGATCCTGGCTCTGTTCGTCGTCGCGATCGGCATCAACGGCCTTCAGCTATACGGGATCGCGTTCTGGATCGTCGATCTGTACCAGGGGTTGATCCTGATCATCGCAGTCGTCGTCGCGCGTGCGCGGGCGGACAAGACCTGATGCGACTCGGGATCGACATCGGCGGAACGTTCACCGACCTGACGCTTGCCAACGGCGACGGCGCGGTCACGCGTTGGAAGGTCCCAAGCACCCCGCCTGACTTCGGTGCCGGGGTGATCAACGGCATCGACCTGGTGGCGTCCGACATGGGGATGGATCGCCGCAGCCTGCTCGCGTCACTGGAGGAACTCGCGCACGGGACGACGGTGACCACGAACCTGATCCTGACGCGCACCGGTGAACGCGTCGGCATCCTCACCACGCGCGGCTTCGCCGATCTGTATGAGCTCGCCCGTCAGTACCGCGGACACGAGCAGGATCCGGCGAAGGTGAGCCACCCGGTGCCGCTCGTCCCCCGTGCCGACGTCGAGGAGGTGTTCGAGCGGACCGACTTTCGCGGGCGAGAGTTGCTGCCGCTCGACCGCATCGGGCTCAAGTATTCGATCAGGGCGCTGCTGGCCAAGGGCATCCGCTCGTTCGCGGTGTGCTTCCTGTGGTCGTTTCGCGACCCATCGCATGAGCTCGCCGCGCGGCAGGAGATCCTCGACATCTGCCCGGAGGCGTTCGTCGCGCTCTCGCATGAGGCCTGTCCGCTGATCGGCGAGTACGAACGTCTGAGCACGACGGTGATCACTGCCTACGCCGGCCCGGCGCTCCGTCGCTACGCGTCTGCGCTCGAGAGCGAGCTCCGCGACTACGGGTTCGACGGCACGTTGCTGCTGATGAAGTCTGACGGCGGACTCGGCTCGGTGGACGGTGCCGTTCAGGCCGCGGGTCAGACGATCTACTCGGGCCCGGTGGCCGGCGTGATAGGCGCACGAGCAATGGCACGCGATCTCGGCGAGCCCAACCTGATTACGTTCGATATGGGCGGCACCAGCACGGACGTTGGCCTGGTTCACGAGGGTCGTCTCGGCAAGACTGCGCTGCAGTTCCTCGACCGGCAGGCCCTCGCGATCCCGATGATCGACGTCACCACGGTCGGAGCCGGCGGCGGCTCGGTCGGGTGGCGCGGGCCGGAGGGTTCCCTGCGTGTCGGACCTCAGAGCACCGGCGCCGACCCCGGACCCGCCTGCTACGGCCGCAACGGCGAACTGGCGACCGTGACCGACGCGAACCTCGTCCTCGGACTGATCGATCCCGAGTTCTTCCTCGGTGGCGGCATGCGTCTCGATCGCGACGCCGCGGAACACGCGCTCGGCGCGCTCGCCGACGAGTTGGGACTGAGCATTCAAGAGCTGGCGATCGGGATGTTCCGAGTGGCCAACTCGGTCATGGCCGATGCGATCCGGCTTCGGACTGTGTTCGCCGGACTCGATCCGAGGAGCTTTACGCTCGTCTCGTTCGGTGGAGCCGGCGGCCTCCACGCCGCCTGCATCGCCGAGGAGCTAGGCGTCGAGCGGGTGCTGGTTCCGAGCCTGGCGTCGGTCTTCTCGGCCGCCGGGCTGATCACGACCGACGTGGTCTACACGTTCGTGCGCTCCGCGAGCGATACGGTCGAGGCTGGAGACGGGCTGTCTCCGGAGCGGCTGACCGAGTTGAACAAGGCGTTCAGGGAGCTCGATGCCGAGGCGCAGAACGCGCTCGACGTGTTGAACGTGCCCGCCGATCGCCGAGAGCTGATCCACGAGGTGGGTCTGTCGTACCGGCGGCAGATTCTCGATTTCGACGTCGAAGTACCGGCCGGCGTGCTGGCGCCAGGTGACGTCGCCAAGGCCGTTCGCGCGTTCGACGACCGGTACGCATCGATCTACGGCGTGGGCGCGGCTGCGCCGGAGAACGGCTACGACCTGAAGGGCTTCCGCGTGACCGGAATCGGCCGGCTGCGGCGCGCCTTCGCTGGCGGGACCGACGAAGTCGTCGCGTCGAGTGCCCAGCCGGTCGGCGCGCGGACCGCGCTTCCGGGGCCCGATGTCGACGAACTCGAAGAGCTCGACCTCTACCGCGGAGACCAGTTGCCGCCGGGCGCGTCGCTCGCCGGACCGGCGATCGTGGAATACGCCGATACGACACTGCTCGTACCTCGCGGGTGGGGCGCGACGGTCGACGGCTACAACAACCTTCTGCTGACGAGGAGCTGAGCGTGGCGATCAAGATCACCGACACAGCCGAGTTCGACCCCGTCCTGTCGGAGATCATCTACAACTACGAGCTCACGATGAACCGCGAGATGGGTCGCGCGCTCGTCAACCTCAGCGGTTCGTTCCTGTTCGTCTCCGCGTCCGACTTTGCCTGCGGCTGCCTCGATGCCGACGGTCGCATCCTGACGTCGATCGCGTGGACGTTGCAGATGGGTTACTCGATCTCGAACACCGTCAAGGCATCGCTCGAGCGGTTCGCCGATGACCTGCACCCGGGCGACGTGATCTTCTCGAACGACCCGTACGACGGCGGCGGACTTCACTCGCACGACGTGGTTGTCGTCGCCCCGGTGTTCGACGAAGAACGACTGATCATGTGGGTCGGCGTGTCCGCTCACGTCACCGACGTCGGCGGCGCCGAGCCGGGGGGCTTCGCGGTGGAGCCGATGGACGTGTACGGCGAGAACGTTCGCTTCACGCCGGTCAAGTTCTACGAGCGCGGGCAGTTTCGATCAGACATCCTCGATGCGTTCCTCACCAACACACGCGCGCCCAAGCAGACCGGCATCGATCTCAAGGCTCTGATGGGCGCTGTGTGGATCGGCCGCGGTCGCCTGAACGAGCTGATCGCCCAGCACGGCGGCGCCCGCATCGAAGCGATCCATGCCGGGCAGATCGAGGCGTCCGGGCGCGCCTTCCGGCGGCGTCTGGCGCAACTACCGGATGGCATCTACGAGGGTGCGTCGCACATGGAGCACGATGGAGCGAACGACCGTATCTACACGATTCGCGCGACCGTGACCAAACGTGGCGAGGAGCTGACGTTCGATTACTCGGGTACCGATCCGGAGTCGGTCGGAGCGATCAACTGCACCGAGGTCGGCGGCATCGGCGCGGTGATGGCGGCGCTCGGAACCGTGCTCGCGCCCGATATTCCCTTCAACGAGGGCCTGATGGAGACCGTCGAGGTGGAGTCACCGAGGGGCACGTTGATGAACGCCATCAAACCGGCCCCGATCTCCGCGGCGACCGTTTACGCGGGCTGGTTCGGCACCGACGCGATCCTCGAGGCGCTGAACTATCTGATCGCCGGCGAGGAGCACACCTCACACCGGCGCACCGGGCCCTGGGGATGCTGGACGTTCGCCTGGCTCCAGGGGCCCAACCAGTACGGCGAACCATGGTTCTGGAATGTATTCACCGGCGGTGCCGGCGGCGCGGGGGCGCTTGAGTTCCGCGACGGCGAAAGCGCCATGATGGGCATTCAGACGGTCGACGCGTTCGCGCCAAACGTCGAGGAGTACGAGCTGATGAGCCCTGTGCTGTTTCTGCAAACTGGCCTCGCCCCGGACACCGGCGGCGTCGGTCGCTACCGGGGCGGGCTTGCGCCCGAGACGCTGTGCACGCCGTACGAGTCCGACGGCTGGGACGTGACCGTGTTCCAGAACCGGATGTCTGCTCCGGCGTCGGCGGTGTCGGGGGGTTACCCCGGTGCTGGCGCCGTGATCTCGTTCGCCCGGCGGGTGATGGCCGACGTCAACGCGCGACTCCGGCGCCAGGAGCACCTCCCGATCGCCGAGTACGCTCTGCACGCGGAGCATCCTCCGGCGCGCGCGCGCGGTTTCCGGGTAACCGCCGAGGATGCTTATTACATCCGTGCCACCGGGGGGCCGGGCTACGGCGACCCGCTCGAGCGCGAGCCGGAACTCGTACTCGCCGACGTGCTGCGCGGCTACGTCTCGGCGCACATGGCGCGGGACGCATATCAGGTGGTGCTCGATGGGTCCGGCACCGCCGTCGACGTCGCGGCCACCGAGCGGGAGCGCGGGCGCGAGCGAGAGCTCCGACTCACGTGCTCGGAAGGCGCGGCCGTGCTCCCGGTGGGCGACGGAGCCGGCGGTCTCCCCGAGGACCGGCCCCCCGACGCCGGCGCCAGGTCGCAGGTACTCGGGGAATACCTGGCGATCGACGACGAGGGTTGGTACCGGTGCCGACGCTGCGACCATCGTCTGGCCAGCAACGCCACGAACTGGAAGTGGTGGGCACTGTGCGCCGAAGGCCACGTCGAACCGGCGGTCATTCACAACGCTATCGTCGTACGACGCAACGGCGACCTGATGTTCCGCCGCTACTTCTGCCCGAGCTGCGCAGTTCAGATCGACACCGAGGTCGCACTCACGGGCGAGCCTCCCCGCTGGAACTTCCGGCCGCTCGGCGTCGAGTCGCCCGCCCGGGAAACGCCCGGAGGCCAGAGATCGAATCCGTGAGCGCGGGCGAGGCGCGTCCGGGCGAGCGCGCCTACCGCGAACGGGTGCGCGATCTGATCGCCGCGCGGGCACCGCGACTCCCTCAGCGCGCGGGCTTCCGTAGCCCCGATGACCAGGACGAGGACCGTCTCCTCCGTCGGTGGCGCGCCGATCTGTACGAGGCGGGCTTCCTGGGCGAGGACTGGCCTCCGGAATGGGGTGGCCGCGGCAGGCCCAGCGACCCGTACAACGAGCTGTTTCTAGCCGACGAGCTCGCCCGAGCCGGGCTGCCGCCGTTCACCGACCAGACGCACCTGGCGGCATTCGCTCTGTTGACGTTCGGTACCGACGAGCAGAAGCGCGCGCACCTACCGGACATCCGTGACGGCCGGCAGACCTGGTGCCAGCTGTTCAGCGAGCCCGACGCCGGCAGCGACCTGGCCTCGCTGCGCACTCGCGCCCGGCGGGACGGCGATGAGTACGTGATCGACGGTCAGAAGGTGTGGAGCAGCAACGCGGAGTGGTCGGACTTCGGCTTCCTCCTCGCCCGGACCGGACCGCCGGAATCACGCCACGCCGGAATCAGCGCGTTCATTCTCCCGATGCGTCTCCCCGGCGTCACATTGCGGCCGATTCGCGAGATCACCGGTTCCACCGACTTCAGCGAGGTGTTCCTCGATTCCGTTCGGGTGCCGGCATCATTGCTCCTGGGCGATGAGGGGCAGGGGTGGCCGATCGCGCTCGAGAGCCTCGGCGCTGAGCGCTCGGGGATCGGCGCCGGCGCGGCGCGGCTCCGCGACATGCTTGACGCGCTGGTCCGGCTCGCGGACGAGGTCCGCGTGCTCGAGGACTCGGCGGTGTTACGGGACATCGGCGGGTTTGCGGCGCGAGTGGAGGTCTGCAACCTGCTGGTTCGCGCGCGCCTCGCGCGCGAGTCCGCCGGCGAAGAACGTCCACAGGACATACCCGTGGGCAAGCTGTCCTACAGCGAACTGAACCTCGAGATCGCGGAGTACGGACTTGATCTGCAGGGACCGCGATCCCTGCTCGTGAAAGGGGATGAGGACCCCGCGCAGGGAGGTCGCTGGCAGGACGATTTCCTGTACGCGCGCACGTTCACGGTGGCGGGCGGAGCGTCCGAGCTGATGCGCGACCTGATCGCCGAGCGGACCCTGGGGATGCCGCGCGGGCGCGGACGTTAAGAGCTAGCCGGCGGCGAGCGCGTCGTCGACCGTCATGCGCCCGAGCGCTTCGCGATGCGAGTCCACGGTTCCGAACAGCGCCTGGTCTGCCTTCACCCGGCGGAGGTAGAGGTGCAGGTCGTGCTCCCAGGTGAATCCGATACCGCCGTGCAACTGGAGCGCGTCGCCCGCGGTCCGCGAGCAGCTCTCCCCCGCGAAGCTCCCCAGCACGTGGACCGACCGGGCTGCGGCCGCCAGCGCTTCGCCGTCCTGCCCGGCCGTTGCGCCCAGCGCGCGCGCCGCTTCGACTGCCGCAACGCGTGAGCCCTCGATCCCACAGAGCATGTCAGCGCACTTGTGCTTGACCGCCTGGTAGCTCGCGAGCGTGCGGCCGAAGACTTCCCGCTGCAGCGCATAGGCGACGGTCATCTCCATCAAGCGCTCCGCCGCACCGATCGCGTCCGAGCACACGAGCAGCCCGCCCAGCAGGAGGCCGCGGGTGATCGCGACCGCGCTGGCGGACCGGTCCCACTCGGCCGCCGGCGGAGTGACCTGGACGCGATCGAAGTCCACCCGGCACACCGATCGCGTCAGGTCGAGGCCGCGCGCCGGCGTGATGCGTACGCCGGTGTCGTCAGCGGCGACAACCACGCTACGGAGCGACCCGTCGCATCGGGCCGAGACGAGCAGGTAGTCGGCAACGTCGGCGTCGAGCACGTATGTCTTGGAGCCGTTGATGACCAATCCGTCGCCGTCCAGCTCGAGCTCGAGCGAGATCGCTTTTGCACTCGGCGTGCGATCGTCCTCGGCCACGCACCAGGCGCAGCATGCCGAGCCCTCGATCAGCTCACCGAGAAGCGACTGTGCAGCGAGCGCCGGATCCTCCGCGATCACGCTGGCGCTCAGGGCGCAGCCCGCGACCGGGTCGCCCACGAGACCACGCCCGATTTCCTCGCACAGATCGGCGAACAGCTCAGGCCCCGCGCCGAGGCCGCCGTGTTCAGGGGAGACGAGAGCGGCGATCCACCCCATCTCACATGCCTCGGCCCACCGCCGGCGGTCCAGCGAGACCCGTTGCTCGAGCCGCGCGCGCGTCTGCTCGATCGGATAGCCGCGTGCGATGAAGCCCCGATTCGCCTCCCGCCAGGCAACGCGGTCAGCGGAGTCGAGCACGACCATCGCTCAAAACAGCCGGTAGGCGCCGTCGAGCACCAGGACGTCGCCCGTGTGATAGCTCGACGAGGCGCTCGCGAGATACACCGCCGCGCCCGCGAGATCGGCGGGCCGCCCCCACCGCCGCACCGGCACGCGAGGGAAGATGTGCTTCGTCGCGGCTTCGCTTCCGAGCATCGGCGCGCTCATCTCGGTCTCGATCCAACCCGGCATCAGCGCGTTCGCGCGAATCCTGTAGCGAGCGAGCTCGACCGCGAGGCTCTTGACAAGCGCGATCACCCCGGCCTTGCTCGCGGCGTAATGCTCCGACCGCGGCGCCGCTTCGATCGCCGTCAGCGAGGAGGTCGCGACCAGGCTTCCTCCAGCACCGCGTTCGATCATGTGACGCACACACTCCCGGAAGGTCAGGAAAGTGCCGTCCAAGTTGACGGACACGACCTCGCGCCAGTCCGCCAAAGACATCTCGGCGAACTTGCTCGGCCTCCCGCCCACGCCGGCGTTGGCGAAGCACGAGTCGACCGAACCGAGCGCGGCCACCGTCTCGGCGAACGCGCGTGTCACCGACGCTTCGTCGGAGACGTCGCATGTGACGCCGAACGCGTGGGCTCCCGACTCGCGCAGTAGCTCAACGGCTCGATCGGTCTTGTCCGCATCCCGGCCCCAGATCGCCACCGACGCCCCGGCGGCGGCGAGGCCCTGGGCGATGCCGAGTCCGATGCCACCGTTTCCGCCGGTGACCAGCACCACCTGACCACCCAGGTCGAACGGCTTGTCACCCGCGTATCCGTCCTGCAACCCCATCTCCATCGTGTTCGCTTACCAGGTAGTAGGATCGTCGAACCGCGCTCAACGGTCTCCGTCCTCGGCGACAGTCTCCCATCGGACCCCGAGGACCCAATGACTTTTCTCTCGATAGAACCGGATCGCCCCGAGCGGATCTCGTTGGCCTGGGATCCTCGCGCGGTGTTGCCGCCGGATATCCGGCAGGTGCGCGAGCGGCTGGACGCGCAGTGGTTCCTCACCGACGGACGCTCCCGCCCAACGCTGGCCGCAGCGCTCGAGCGCGGCGCCCGCGAGCACGCGCGCACGCCCATCATCTTCCATTCCGATCTCTACCCCGCGCGCTTGGAGCTGGCGGCGATCCAGGCGCGGGCGCAGACGGTCGCCGCCAACCTTCATCGCATGGGCATCGAGGCGGGCGACGCGGTCGCCGTCCAGCTCCCAAACTGGCCGCAGACGGCGATCGTGTACTACGCGATTGCCGCGCTCGGAGCGGTCCTGATCCCGATCGTGTCGATCTACGGTCCGGCCGAGGTCGGGTTCATCCTGCGGCAGTCAGGCGCGCGGGTGCTGGTCATGCCGGCTCGATACCGAAGGATCGACGCGGCGTTCGATCTGCCCAGGCTAGGTGACACTCCAGAACTCGAGCACGTGGTCGTGGTGGGGGAGGATCTGCCCGCGGGCACGGTCAGCTGGAAGGCGCTCGAGCGACACGCCGACGACGGCTACCCGGCGCCCGGCGCCGATGCAACCGGGCTTGCGGTGATCGTGTACACGTCCGGCACGACCGCCGACCCGAAGGGGGCCCAGCACAGCCACGACTCGGTCCTGGCGGAGCTCCGTGACGGCCCGACGCCACCCCTCGGCGTGCCGGGAACGGTCAACCTTCAGCCGTTTCCAGCCGGGCACACCGCTGGTCTCGCGGCTCTGTTCGGCCCGGCGGTCCATGGCTATCCGACGATCCTGCTCGACACCTGGGACGCCGCCGCGTGCGCACGGTTGATCGAGAACCACCGGGTATCCGCAATGGCCGGCACGCCGTTCCTGATCTCGTCGATGCTCGATGCCGCGGACACCAACGGCAACGACATCTCCTCGCTCCAGCATGGGGTCACCGGCGGAGCTGGAGTGCCGCCCTCGCTCGTCGAGCGGGCCGATCGGCTCGGCTGGCGGGTGGGGCGGTGTTACGGCGCAACCGAGCAGCCGTCGATCACGGGCTGTGCGTCGTCGGACCCATTGGCCAAGCGCGCCTACACCGACGGCCGGCTGCTCGGGTCGAACCTGATCCGGATCGTCGACGTCGAGGGCAACGAGCTCGCAACCGGGGAAGAGGGCGAGATCGTCTCGGCCGGCCCTGAGCAGTTCATCGCTTACACCGACCGGCGCCTGAATCTGGACGCGTTTACCCACGACGGCTGGTTCCGCACCGGCGATGTCGGACGCCTCGATGCCGACGGCTACCTGACGATCACCGACCGGCGCAAGGACATCGTCATCCGCGGTGGCGAGAACATCTCCTCACAGGAGGTCGAGAACGTCATGCTCACCCATCCCGTGGTGGCAGAGGCGGCAATCGTCGGGATGCCGGATCCACGCTACGGGGAACGGGTATGCGCGTTCGTGGTTACGCGCGCGGGCGAGAGCCTTGACCTGGAGGCCGTGCGCAGGCACTTCGAAGTCGCCGGGGTGGCGCGGCACAAGACGCCCGAGTTCCTGCGGCTCGTGCCCGAGCTTCCGCGCACGGCCGCGGGCAAGGTGAAGAAGGCCGAGCTCCGAGCGACGCTGAGGGACTGACGTGACTTTCGCTCAGTCGGCTGCCGAGCGCTCTCGTAGTCGCCGCTCGAGCTCGGCGACCCGGCGCCGGAGCAGCTCGACCGATTCGGACGTGTGGTGGCTGAGCTGGTGGCTGAGGAAGTGGTAGGCATCGACATCGGCACGCCCCCGCCGGTCCTCCATGAACCGGAAGCTCAGCTTCGACAACTCGAGCGCCTCGCGCGGCACCCGGAGTAACTCGTCAAGCACCGACTGCACCTTGCCGTCAAGGTCGTCGTTCGGAACGACCCAGTTGACGATCCCGAGCCGCAACGCCTCCTCGGCGCCAATCGACTCGCTGAGCCACGTCAGCTGCTTGGCGCGGCGCTCGCCTAGAGCCCAATAGATCCATGGCACCTCGACGTCCGCCGCGCCCATGTCCCGCGTGACGGTCGAGGAGAAGCGCGCGTCCTCGGCGGCGACGACGAGATCGCACGACCCGACCAGCATCAGCGCGGCCGCCATGCAGTGACCCTGGACGCGACCGATTGTCGGGATCGGCAACGTGCGGAGCAACTCGATCGGGCGCACGAACAGGTCACGCTCCTGACGGAACCGCCCCTCGACCGTCTCGATGTTGGCCCGGTAACGAGGGTTGACCGCCGCCTCCTTGATGTCGTGCCCGGCCGAGAACGACGTGCCGGCGCCGGCGAGCACGAGCGCGCGCGCCGGAGACTCCCGCGTCTGCGCCAGCACCTCGGTCAGGCGCGTGAGCAGTGCCTCGTTCTGAGCGTTGCGGGCGCCCGGCCGGTTCAGTGTCACCCACCGCACCTCGCCTCGATCCTCGACAAGGACCGCCGGGTCGACGGATCGCGCGCCGTCAGTCATTCGTGCCGGCACCCATCGACGCCATGTAGTTCACGCCAGCGCGCCGCGCCGACTCGGAAGGTCCGCCGAGCTCCTGCTGGATCGTCAGCACGCGCCGGTAGTACAGGTGCAGCCCGAGTTCCCAGGTGAACCCCGCGCCGCCGTGAACCTGGATCGCGCCCTCGCACACGCTCCTGGCGGCGGCGGGGATGGAGTGACTGAGCGCAAGCAGCAACTGCTCGCCGACCTCGCCCTGGTGAAGGCCGGCCACGAGCCTTCCGATTCCTGCGTCGGACGCCTCGAGTTCGACCGCCATCTCCGCGAGCCGATGTGACACGGCCTGGAAGGTGACGATCTTCGCGCCGAACTGCATGCGCTCGGTCGCGTACTGGCAGGACAGCTCGAGGCATCGCTGCGCCGCGCCGAACGCTTCGGCGAGCGAAGCGACCAACCACCGGCGGTGGATCTCGGCCGCCGGGGTCCGGGGATCGCTCGCCCCAGGACCAAAGCGCACGAGCGATGCCCCCTGACCGGGGTCGAGTCCGAGCACCGGTTCGACGTCGACGGCGTCACCGTCCAACTCGAGCACGGCTACACGGTCGCCGCGCAGGCAGGCCACGAGCTGGGCCGCCGGGGGCAGGTGGGCCACGCATCGATCCACGCCGGGAGCGAACACCGCGGCGCCACCGCGGACCTCTCCAGCCAGCAGCGAGTCGAGCCACTCTCCGGACTTCGAATCGCCGGCCTGCGCGAGCGCCGCTAGGGCCGGCGCCAGCACGAAAGCCTCGCCACGCATCGCGCTCGGCAGCAACCGTCGACCGCCGACGGCCGCCAGCCGCGCGACCTGGTGCCACGGGAGCTCGAGCCCGCCGAGCGCGTCGGGTACCGCGATCGAGGACCAGCCGAGCCCGAGCAGCGATCCACCGGTGTCGGCGTCATCCGGCCGGTCTGCCGCTGCCGCCTCGAGCAAAGACGGGATTCGGAGGAGGCCCTCGAGCGCCGCGTCCATTGCTCGCGCGAGCTCGAGCTCTTCGAGTTCCACCGTGGTCATCGGGCGTCGCTCAAGCCAAGCAGCTGACGGGCGACGATGCCATGCTGCACCTCGGTAGTACCGCCGTAGATGCTCACTGCCCGCGACTCGAGCAGGTCGTGGGTCCACTCGTTCATGGTCATTGCCTCCTCCCGGCCGATCAAGTCGGCGGCCAGTGCGAACAGCTCCTGGTAGACGTGCGAGAGCAGCAGCTTGTCGACTGATGTCGCGCCCGGGCGCAGGGTGCCGCTCAGCTGCGAGGCGAGCGTCCGGTACACCTGTGCCTCGAGCAACTGAAGCTCGATGTGCACGCGCCCGATCCGCTCCTGGACGCTCGTGTCTGTCTCACGGCCGTGCTCGATCACCAGCCGGGCGAGCTCATCGAGGCGACGGCGGAGTCGGATCTGTCGCTCGAGCACGAACAGGCCACGTTCGTAGGAGAGCATCTGCATCGCCACCCGCCAGCCATCTCCGACGGCTCCGATCACGTCACCGGCGGGTACCCGCACGTCCTCGAAGAACACCTCGCTGAAGTGAGGCTCGCCGAGAATCTGCGGCAGTGGCCGGACCGTGATGCCGGGATGCCGCATGTCGACGATCGCCATCGTGAGCCCCCGGTGGCGGCGCTGCTCGGGATCGGTACGGACCAGCGCGGCGCACCAGTGCGCTATTCCGGCCCGGCTCGTCCACACCTTCTGACCGTTCACCACGAACTCGTCGCCGTCGCGAACGGCGGTCGTCCGCACGGCGGCGAGATCGGAGCCCGCGTCCGGCTCGGAGAAGCCCTGGCACCAGAGCTCGCTGGCGTCGAGCATCCCAGGCAGGAACCGGGCTTGGTGGTCCTCGCCGGCGAAGTCGAGCAACGTAGGACCGATCATGTAGACGCCGATCCGGTTGATCAGCTCGGGCATATCTGACCGCGCCAGCTCCTCGGCGAGCACGGCCTCCGCCGCCAGGCCGAGCCCACGACCGCCGTAACGCTCGGGCCAAGACAGCCCGATGAAGCCAGCCGACCTGAGCGCCGCCTGCCATTCGATCTGCCGCGCGATCCGCTCCGCGTACTCGGCCGGGGGCGGGCTCGGCCGGTGGGCGCTCAGCCACTCGCGTAGCTCGCGCCGCAGCCGCTCCTCGTCCGGCCCGAACGAGAGCGTCGCGGCGGGGAACCGATCCAGTATCACCCGAGCGCCTCAATTCCCTGCTCGGCCAGCACCGGCGGAATCGCGGCCATCCCGTCATAGCCCTCTCCGACCGTGAGCCCGTCGAGGTGGCGGGCATGAATTCCCTCGACGATCACCGCGAGCTTGAAGTAGGCAAACGCAATGTAGACGCGGAGGTCCTCCAGCGGGAACCCCGTCTGGAGTGCGTAGCGCTCGATGATCTCGTTGCGCGTCGGAAATCCGGCGGCGGCGGTGATCGCGTGAGCGCCGGTGGCCATCTGCTCGCCAGCCTGTCCCCAGTACATCAGGAGCATGCCGAGGTCGCACAGCGGGTCGCCGAGCGTTGCCATCTCCCAGTCGAGCACGGCGACGATCCGGGTGGGGTCGTGGCGGTCGAGCATCACGTTGTCGATGCGGTAGTCGCCGTGGAGGATGGCGGCGCGGCCGGAGTCGGGCAACGAGGCCGCGAGTAGGTCCCCGAGACGGTCAAGCGCCGGCAACTCGCGGGTTCGGCTCGCGTCGAGCTGCTGCTTGAAGCGTCGAACCTGGCGCTCGAGGTATCCCGCGGGGCGACCGAATTCGCCGAGCCCGACCCTCTCGTATTCCAACTGGTGCAGCGTCGCGAGCGTCTTGACGAGTTCGATCGCGCAGGTGTGGCGCTGGGAGGGGTCGAGGTCGTCGTCCGCCGGTGCGCGGATCACGCGCCCGTCGACATAGTCCATGACGTAGAACGACGTCCCGATCACGTCATTGTCGTCACACGCCGCGACGACCCTTGGAACCGGCACGCCGGTTCCGGACAGCGCGTCGAGCACGCGCCGCTCGCGCAACATGCTGTGCGCGGTTGGCAGCCGGCGACCGAGTGGCGGACGGCGCAAGACCCACATGCGCTCGCCCGATCTCAGCAGATAGGTCAGGTTCGACCGCCCGCCGGCGATCAGCTCAGCTTGAAGCGGCGGATCGTCGGCGAGCTCGAGCCGCCGTCCGAGCCAGGCGCTCAGCGCCTCGGCGTCGAGGCCGGGAGGCGCGGTCCACTCCGCGACCATCACATGTCGCTGCCGGGCACCGGCTTCCCCTCGCGTAGGCACCTGACCGCCTCGCGGACATCTTCGCCGCCAAGCGAGAAAGTGTGGATCTCCGAGGCGAGCGAGTAGTCGAAGCTCGTCGCCGCGCCGACGGACAGCCACTGGTTGAGGGCCCGCTTGGTCGCCCGCACCGCCATCGCCGGCATCGCCCGGAACCGGGCGGCCACCGCGGTGGCCCGCTCGAGCGAGGTGCCGGCTGGGACCACCTCGGTCACCAGTCCGATCCGCTCGGCTTCGTGGGCGTCGATCCAGTCGCCTGTCATCAGATAACGCTTGGCGCGGGTCAGCCCGGCGGACAGTGGCCAGATCAGCACGCCGCCGTCCCCGGCGGCCAGGGCGGCGCGGATGTGTCCGTCGGCAAGTCGGCTGCCCTCCTCGACGATCACGTAGTCGGAGAGCAGCGCAAACATCAGTCCGGATCCCGTCGCCACTCCCTTGACCGCCGACACCACCGGTTTGTCCAGATCGATGTGGGCGCGGACGAGCTCGCGCGCCTGAGCCTGGAGCTCGATCAGCATGTCGGGGTTCCGGGTCAGCTCGGTCATCCAGTCGTACGTCGCCCCGACCGAGAAATGGTTGCCCGCTCCGTGCAGCACCGCCACCGACACCTCGGGGTCGGCGCCGATGTCACGGAGGATCGCGCCGAACTCGCCGTGGTCGGGCTCATCACACGCGTTGGCGCGCTCCGGTCGGTTGATCGTGACGTACGCGATCCCATCGCGCACTTCCACATCGAGAAACGAATACTTGCTGGCGTCGATCGTCATCGCGGCGATGTTGCTGTCTGCCCGGGGTGCGGGCAACCGCGTTCTGTGGTGAGAAGCGCCCTATCGAACCTTCTGCTGGGAGAAGCCGTTTGGGGTCGGCCGAACGCCCACTCGATGCTTACGCCCATGTCACCCACCGCAGTGATCGTCGAGACCGCCCGCACGCCGATTGGGCGGGCGTTCAAGGGCTCGCTGACCGGGGTGCGCCCCGACGATCTCGGTGCCCTCGCGGTCCGCTCACTGTTGGACAAGGTTCCACAGCTCGACGGTGCAGAGATCGATGACGTGATCTGCGGCGCGGCCTCGGAGGGCGGCGAGCAGGCGATGAACCTCGGCCGGCTGATTGGGGCGCTCGCCGGCCTTCCCGACACCGTCCCGGGGACAACGGTGAACCGCTTCTGTGCGTCCTCGCTTCAGGCGATCCGCATGGCCTACCACGCGATCGTCGCGGGTGAGGGTGACACTTACGTCGCTGCCGGGGTCGAATGTGTGAGCCGTGTAGCTGGGCGCGACTTCGAGGAAAGCGACAAGAACGGCCGCTTCGTCGATGGGTCGCGGCCCGACTACGTCAACGACATCTACATACCGATGGGACTCACCGCCGAGAACGTGGCCGAGCAGTGGGGCGTCGACCGAGCCGACATGGACGAGTACGCGGTCCGCTCGCACGAACGCGCCCTGGCTGCCCAGGCATCCGGGTTCTTCGACGAAGAGGTCACGCCGGTCCCGCTGCCCGACGGTGGCGAGCTGACGAGAGACGAGTGTCCGCGGCCCGGGACGTCGCTTGAGCGACTGGCCGAGCTAAAGCCTGCGTTCAAGCCTGATGGACGCGTCACCGCCGGCAACGCCTGCCCGCTCAACGACGGCGCCGCGGCCGTGCTGGTGATGTCGCAGGCGCGAGCCGAGGAACTTGGATTGCGACCGCGGGTCCGGATCATCGCCTCGGCCGTGACCGGCCTGGCGCCCGAGGTCATGGGGGTCGGACCGATCGAGGCGGTTCGCAAGGTCCTGGGCGCGGCTGGAATGACCATCCGCGACGTCGACACCGTCGAGCTCAACGAGGCGTTTGCCTCCCAGGTTCTCGCGGTCTGCCGGGTGCTCGATATCGATGTCGATCGCCAGCTCAACCCGGTCGGCGGCGCGATCGCGCTCGGCCATCCGTTCGGGATGACTGGCGCCCGGATCATGACGACGCTGATCCACGGGCTCGAGGACCGCGATCAGACGATCGGGCTCGAGACGATGTGCATCGGCGGCGGTCAGGGCATGGCGATGCTGGTCGAGCGGGTCTAGACCGGACCATGTGGGAGTTCTCGACCGAGCCCGAGTTCGCCGCCAAGCTCGAGTGGGCGCTGTCGTTCATGGAGGAAGAGGTGTACCCCCTCGAGACGCTCGAGGGGGTCGACGAGGCTGCGTTCGCGCCCGTCCTCGAGCCGCTGCGCGAGCAGGTCAAATCGATGGGGCTGTGGGCGGCACACCTCACGCCCGAGTACGGCGGCCAGGGCTACGGCAGCGTTCAGCTCGGGCTGCTTGCTGAGATCACCGGCCGCTCGAGCTTCGGCGCCACCGTGTTCGGCAGTCAGGCCCCGGATGCCGGCAACGCGGAACTGATCGCCGTCGCGGGCGACGAGGAACAGCGGCAGCGCTGGCTCGAGCCGTTGCTCGCCGGTCGTCTGAAGAGCGCGTTCTCGATGACGGAGCCAGAGGTGGCCGGTTCAGACCCGACCCTGCTGCAGACCCACGCGCGCAAGGACGGGGCGGAGTGGGTGATCGACGGGCACAAGTGGTTCACCTCGAATGGCTCGGTCGCGGACTTCCTGATCGCGATGGTCGTCACCGACCCCGACGCCGCCCCGCACAAGCGAGCGTCGATGATCATCGTGCCCACCGACGCTCAGGGCCTCGAGATCGTTCGGGACACCCCGACGATGGAGGACCAGCTCGCCGACCCGCGGCGCTTCCGCGCCGGCGGCTACGGCCATGCCGAGATCGTCTACGACGGTGTGCGGGTGCCCGAGTCGAACCTGCTTGGGCAGCGTGGCGCGGGCTTCGAGCTGGCCCAACTCCGGCTCGGACCGGGACGGATCCAGCACTGCATGCGCTGGCTCGGACAGAGTCAGCGGGCGTTCGACATGCTTTGCGAGCGCGCGGTGTCGCGGTTCTCGCACGGGTCGCTTCTGTCCGAGAAGGGCACCGTCCGGGACTGGGTCGCGGAATCCGCGGCCGAGCTCCTATCGGCACGTCTGATGACCCTCTTCGCCGCGTGGAAGCTAGACACTCAGGGACTGCGCGCCGCGCGCCAGGAGATCTCGATGATCAAGTTCCACGGTGCCCGGGTGCTCTACAACGTGATCGATCGGGCGATCCAGGTGCACGGTGCGCTCGGCTTCTCGACCGACATGCCGCTGGAGTCGATGTACCGCAACGCAAGGGCGGCGCGGCTGTACGACGGCCCGGACGAGGTCCATCGGCAGTCGGTCTCGCGGCGCATCCTCGCCGGCTACACGGCAGCCGACCCGCCGAGCGAGCACATCCCGACCCGCCGCCAGGCGGCCCAGGAGCGCTTCGGCGATCTGCTCGGACGGGTCAGCGCGGACCTGTAGCGCGTTATGGACCGTGCCGCGCTTGTCACCGGGGGCTCGGGTGGCCTGGGCTTGGCGCTTGCCCGCAGCTTGAGCTCAGAGGGCTATGCCGTCACGATCGGTGCGCGCCGGCCCGATGGCCTGGCTTTGGCGGTCGAGTCGCTTCGGGAACAGGGCGCCGAGGCGTTCGCGGTAGCCGGGGACCTGTCGGACGAGACCGGCGTGCGGTCGCTGTTGGCGGCCCACCGCGAGCGATACGGGCGGCTCGACGTCTTGGTCAACAACGTCGGCACCGGCTTCGGCCAGGGGGTCGGGGAGATCAGCACGCGCCGGCTCGACCTCCAGCTCGCGCTAAACCTGCGAACGGCGATCCTCTGCTACCGCGAGGCGGTGGAGCTGCTGCTCGAAGCGGGCGCGGAGCACCGTGGCGCGTGGGTCGTCAATGTATGCTCGCGCGCGGGGATCGCGCCGCAGCCGTGGCTATCGGTGTACTCCGCCACGAAGGCCGGCCTCGTCGGCTTCAGCGCGAGCATGAACGCGGAGCTAGGCCCGCGCGGGGTGCGCTCGTGCGCGCTATGCCCCGGCACCGTGGCGACTTCGCTGACGGCCAGCGGCGGCGAGCTAGACGACGAGCAGTTGATAACACCCGACGATGTGGCCGAGGTGCTCCGCCTGCTGCTCCGTCTCTCGCCCTCCTGTCATCTCCCGCTGGTTGCGCTCGAGAGCCGCTACGACGAGTCCTGGCGGCCGCCCGCCTGATCGTCAGATGTTGCGGGCGTTGACGCCGGCTGCGATCGAGAGCGTCGCGCCGGTAATCGTCCACGCGTCATCGGACGCGAGGAACAGCACGCCGTCGGAGATGTCGTCGGGCTCGACGTACGGCACCGGGATCACGTTGACGCTCGCGAATGCGGGCAGGGCGTCCTCGCGCGTGGGGGCGGCGAGGTCGGGACGGAACAGGCGATACGACGCGTCGTTGTTCATCATCGTCGTGTTGACGGAGCTCGGGCAGATGATGTTGGCCGTGATCCGGTAGGGCGCGACCTCGAGTGCCAGGCTCTTGATCAGGCCGATCATGCCCCACTTCGCGGCCGCGTAGTGGCCGATGTTCTCCCAGCCGGCGCGTCCCGCCATCGACGCGGTCGCGATCACCCGGCCGCCCCGCCCGCCGGCGATGATGTGCGGCACCGTCGCGCGGCATGCGTTGAACACGCCGGTGAGATTGATGTCAATCGTCTCGGCCCACATTTGCGCCGACATGTCGACCACGGGGCTGAAGGTGCAGATCGCGGCGTTCGCGACGAGCACGTCGATGCGGCCGAACTCGTCCATACCTTGAGCAACTACGGCTGTGAGCGCCTCGAGATCCCTCACGTCGGCGGGGCACGCCAAGGCCCGCCGTCCCGCATGGCGGACGAGTTCCGCCGTCTGCTCGAGCTCCGCCGGCTCCGGCAGCGGATACGGGGCAGTGTCGATCGGCCGGCTGCGATCCCAGTCGCAGGCGATCACGTCGGCCCCCTCAGCGGCGAACCGCAGCGCGTGCGAGCGACCCTGCCCTCGGGCTGCGCCGGTCACCATCACGACCTTGTCCTCAAATCGCATGGGCGTCAACTCGCGTTCCGGGCGTTCCAGCCGAGCGCGACCGGAACCACCTCGCCGGTGATGTACCTGGCCTCGTCGGAGGCGAGAAAGGCCGCCGCGGCCGAAACGTCAGCGGGCGCCACCCACGGCTCGGGAATCGGGTTCAGCGCGCGATAGGCCTCGACGACTTCTTCGTGGAGGATCTCGTCCTTGTCGGGGAGGAACAGCTCCCAGAACGCATCGTTCTGGATCATCAGCGTGTCGACCGACGTCGGCGCCAGCGCGTTGACCGTCACCCCGTGCTCGGCCACCTCGATCGCGAGGCTCTTCACGAGCCCGATGACTCCCCACTTCGCCGCGACGTAGTGCCCGATGTTCGGCGATCCCTGGCGGCCGACGATCGACGAGGTCGCGACGATCCGACCGTAGCCGCGCTCGACCATGTGGCCGACCACGGCGCGCATCGTCTTGAACACGCCGCCGAGATTGATGTCGATCATCTCCTGCCACATCACGTCGGACATCTCGGCGATTGGGCTGATGCTGGCGATCCCGGCGTTGGCCAGCAGCACGTCGATCTGGCCGAACTCGGCGATGCCGTCCGCGACGACCGCGTCGAGTTGCTCCCGGCTGCGGACGTCGGCGGCCCGGGTGATCGCGCGTGCACCGAGATCCCGCGCGCGGGACGCGGTGGTCTTCAGGTCCGACGCCGCGGACAGGTCGTATGGGGTGCTCGTCGGCCGCGCGTCGCCAATGTCGCACAGGATCAGATTCGCCCCCTCGGACGCAAGTCGCGTCGCGTGGGCGCGGCCCTGGCCTCGCCCGGCCCCGGTGATCAGTGCGACCTTGCCCTCGAACCGCCGGCGGGACGTGCTAGCGGCAGACGATGGCGCGACGCTCACGCGATCCTGAGATTGGTATTCCGTGGGCTGCCGTAAACGTCGCGGGAGATCGCCAGCGCGGCGCGACGCAGCCGTGCCGCGATGAACGGCATGACGCGCGGTGTGATCCGGGACGCGAGTCCGGTGACCACGAGCAACAACCCGGGCCGGTCGTCCGTGTTCAGGACGGGCACGCCGACCCCGTTGTATTCGTCGTAGTACTCACCGAAGCTGGTCGCATATCCACGCCGCCGCGTGCGCTCCAGTTCGCGCTTGAAGTCGGCATAGCCGGTGATCGAGGACTCGGTCCGCGCCGGCAACCCGTGCGCGCTGAGCATGCGGCTGATCTCACCCTCGCTGCACCACGCGTAGTACGCCTTGCTCAGGACAGCGCCGTACGGCGGGAGACGATCGCCCACCGATGCGGTGAGCTTGAGGCTCCCCGGGCCTTCCGCCCGCCCGACCACCAGGAACGAGTCATCGTTGGCCTTCCGCACGACCAGGCAGCACTCATGGACCTCCCGGGCGACCCGCTCGGCGTGGACCAGCGCCGCATTGAGAAGCTGGCCGTGATCGTCGACCATCGTCGCCAGTTCGACCAGAGCGCTCCCCAGGGTGTAGTGCCGGGTGTCCTCGTCGTAGTCGAGCATCCGCTCGCGCGAGAGCGTGCGCAGGATGTTGAAGCACGTGCTGTTGTTCATCCCGAGCGCACGCGCGATCTCCATCATCGCGAGCGGTCGGTTGTCGTTCGCGCGGAGAAGCTGGAGGATCGAGACCGCGTGCACCACGGCAGGGACTCCGCGCTGACGTCGTGAGCCCGCGGTAGTGGCATCCGCGGCTGGCGGTGCGTCGAGTGTCCGCGATGCCGCGGCCACGCCTTCAACCCTCTCCATGGTCCCAATCGTCTCCCGCCCCATATCCAAGCACAACCGGTTTCTGTGGAGAGAAGAGGACCCCGGGCGCCCGCGCGATGGCCTTCTCCAACGCGAAGTTGTTTGCCGGCGGGTCGTTCCCGGCCAGAGACTGATGCCTCGATCCCTGTCCTAGGCAAGTCCACTGCGCTTCTCCTTCGTTATATTTGGCGTGCGGCCCGAGCACAGCGCTCTGCTCGTCCAGCGCGCCGAATCGCTGGGATTCGACGCCGTCTGGTTCGGGGACCACATCGTCAATCCGGTAGGGAGCGAGTCCCGCTACCCCTACTCGGCCTCGGGCAGCGCCGGCTACTCGATCGACACGCCGCTCAGCGACGTCTGGGTCTCGATCGCACACGCTGCCGCACTCACGGATTCGATCGAGCTCGGCCCGAGCGTGCTGATCCTGCCCCTACGCCATCCGGCGGCGGTGGCGCAGGCCGCCGTCACAGCGCAGAACGCCTCCGGGGGCCGTCTCCGGCTCGGTCTGGGAGCGGGCTGGCTGCGCGAGGAGTTCGAGGCGCTCGGGGTTCCCTTCGAGACGCGCGGGCGTCGCATGGATGAGGCTCTCGAGATCATCCGCTGGCTGTGGACCGGGGAGGAGGTCGAGTTCGACGGCGAGTTCTTCCAGGTTCCGCCGGTCAAGCTCGGGATGACTCCGGCGGTTCCGATCCCGATCACGATCGGCGGCGCGTCGCCGGCGGCGCTCCGCCGGGCCGCGACGTCGGACGGCTGGAACGCGCCGGAGATATCGCTCGACGACGCGGTCCGGATGCGGGAGCGGCTATCGCGCTTGCGAGAGGGCGTCGGTAAAGGTGAGGGGCCATTTCGGATGTACGTCAAGCCGGCGTCGGTCGCGACCGAGGTTCTTCTCCAGTTCCGCGAAGCGGGGTTCGAGGATGTCGTCGTACCGTTCCGCGCCCTCTACGCCGGCGTGGGGCCGATGAGTCTCGAGCAACACCTTGCTGCGCTCGAGCAGCTTGCCGAGCGGATCATGATTCCCGAGCTGGTGTGAGCACGCCTGGTCATGGTTGGCTTGTCCCCGGCGCCAACAGCCAGCGAAACTGCCGGTAGCGGATCCGCAAGCCGCCGTCGTGCCTGACCACCTGATCGGAATACCGGCCCGAGGCGACCGACCCGTCCGCCTGCACAGCCACGAGCATGCAGGAGAGCCACAGATCGTCGTCGCCGAGCCGATCGATATGAGGGTTGGTGATGTGGTGAGCAACTGGGTGCGCCGCGCGGTTGGCCATGTACTCGCGGATCTCGTCAAGCCCAGTCAGGAGCGGGCGGCCGATCGGCGACAGGTCGAACCGCGCGTCGGGCGTGAAGATCGTCTCGAGCGCTTCCCAGTTGCGATCGTCGATCATTCGCCCATACCGGCCGAGGAGCTCGATCAGCTCGATCCGCTCCTCGGTGCTCAGCTCGATCACGGCCGGATCTTTCCGCACGCATCTGGGTTGAGGCCCGGGGCTTCTCTCAGCAAAAGCCTGCCGTGACTCTGGGGCAAGCGAACGACAACGGGTGGGACCTGGGACGACTGGGGCGCTGGACCGATCCGGTCGAGTTCGATGTCAAGCGAGAGCGGATCATCGACTTTGCCGAGGCGACTAACGACGAGCACCCGCTCCACCGCTCGGGAGAGCTCGCGCCGCCGGTCTTCCCGGTCGTCGGCGCGCTGATCGACGTGATATCGCCGGAGGTGATGGCGGTCGCGCCATCGGGACTCGCCATGCGGGTCGTTCACGGCGAGCACGACTTTCGCTACCACCGCCCGATCGTCCCCGACACCACGCTTGTCACTCGGGGGGCCGCGCTTGGGGTTCGTCCCGTATCCACCGGCGCGGTCGTCATCGGCAAGGGAATCACGGAGACGCCGCGCGGCGAGCTCGTTGTCGAGCAGCATGTGGCGGCCTTCTTTCGCGGCGCCGAGGTGGATGTGCAGGCAGGCGAAGGGCTCAACGATCACGCATTCGACGAGTCCGTCCGCCAAGGCGAACCTTGGGCGATCGTCACGCACGCCTTCGATGACGATCAGACCTACCGGTACAGCCACGCGTCGGGCGATCTCAACCCAATCCACCTCGACGACGGCGTGGCTCGGGCTGTCGGCCTGCCGGGCATCATCGTCCACGGCCTGTGCACGATGGCCTTCTGCTCGCGTGCGGTTGTGAATCGGTTCTGTCCCGATGATCCGACGCGTCTCCGGCGCCTGGCGGTCCGGTTCGCCGCGGTCGTCCAGCCAGGCGAATCGGTGACGCACCGACTGTGGCGGCTTTCGCCTCGAAACGAGCTCGACCAAATCATGTTCGAGAGCACATCGGGCAGCGGAAGCCTGGTGATCAAAGATGGGTTAGCTGAGGTGGAGCGCTAACCGCGATCCGCCGGCCGCGAGCCGGATCAGGGCCTGTGCGGCCCCGAACCCATGCCATACACTGAGGCTGACCATGCCAAACCCGTGGCTGGCCATCGATGTGGCCACAGCTCCGGCGCATCGGGCGCGCGAGATGAGACGTGCCTGGGAGCGATTCGTCGGTGACGGCTGGGAGCGGTTCTCGGGCGGCGATCAGTCGAGTGTGGTGCGCGAGCCAATCGCCGCCTCGTGGCGACGATCCGCGGCGGCGGGCGTAGACCCGTCCGGCTTCCGCGTCGCCCCGGTGGTCGCAGACGCGGACGAAACGTCGGCGAGATGGGAGATCCACCCGCTCGCGATGATGGCGCCGCTGATCCGCTCGTGCTTGGCCGCGAGCGCCGATGAGTCGCGCCATCTGATCGTGGTCTCGGATGCCAACGGCGTTCTGCTGTGGCTTGAGGGCAACGCGGTCGTGCGGATGCGCGCCGCCGACTCGATGAACTTCGCCGAGGGCACGTTGTGGAGCGAGGGCGGCGCGGGGACCAACGCGATCGGGACTGCGCTGGCCGCCGAACACGCGGTCCAGGTGTTCGCGACGGAGCACTTCAACGAGGTCGTGCAGGCGTGGACGTGTGCCGCCGCCCCGGTCAGCGATCCGGACTCCGGGCACGTGATCGGCGTGATCGACCTGACCGGCGAGATGTCGACCGTCCACCCCCACAGCATGGCCGTGGCGACGGCCACAGCGCATGCCGTCGAGGCGCAGTTGCGATGCCAGATGGTCGAGCGTGACGGCCGCTTGCTCGCGCGCTACGGCGACCATCTCCGCACCGGGACGGGGCCGCGCGCGCTGGTCGCCCGCAGCGGCCGGGTGATCGCCAGCCAGCCGCTCGGCTGGCTGCCGGCCGACCGGATGACCGTGCCACCAGGGGGTGGTGAGCTTCCGATCGGAGCCGACCGCTCGCTGATCGCCGAGGTGCTCGGTTACGAGGAGGCGTACGTGATCCGCTCCCAGGCCCAACCGCCCCCGCGGGGCGGGGGAGTCCGGACGCAGACGCTGAGCGTCGCGCTCCTCGGACGCGACCGGGCCGATGCCGAGCTAACCGGCGGGCGCCAGCAGCTTCGACTCCGCCACTCCGAGATCCTGACGCTCCTCTGTGCCAACCCCGACGGACTGACGAGCGAGGAGCTCAGCGAGGGCGTATATGGGACCCCAGCCCGGGCGGCCGCGATCAGAGTCGAGATCTCGCGCCTGCGCAAGCTTCTCGGCGACTGCATCGAGACCGAGCATTACCGCCTGCGGGGAGGAGTCACGAGCGACGTCGCGCAGGTCTGCGGCCTGCTCCACCGTGGTCAGGTCCGTGAGGCCGCGGCTCGCTACGCGGGCCCGCTGCTGCCCGGATCGACCGCGCCCGGCGTCGTTCGCGAACGCGAGGCGCTCGAGGGCTGGATGCGCCAATCGGTGATGAGCGCGGGCGATCAGGAGGCGCTGTGGGCATGGCTCCAGACGGCGGGCGGCGCAGGCGACGTCGCTGCCTGGCAGCGGTTGCTGTCGAACCTCCCGTTTCAGGACCCGCGCCGCAGCCTGGCGGCGTCCCGTCTGACCGCATTACGAGCAGCCGCAGATCGTTAAGCGATCGCCTATGTAACGGCTGTGTAACGCCGGTTCTCCCCAGAGGGAGTTAGTGTCGCCGTAGACGGGTGACCGACCCACCCGCCAGGCATAAACCGGAGAGGGAACCATTGAGCAGCGAGCCGGTGGGCGTATTCGCGCGGCCGCCCGTGGCCGCGTCCAGCCGGAGCCTCAGCACTGCACGATCGGTGTTGCGCGTCCTGACACTGCTCGTGCAAAGGCCGGCCGGCGTGCGTGCCGACGAGGTCGCGGAGGAGCTCGGCAAGAGTGTCTCGACCGCGTACTACCTGCTCACGAGCCTGTGCGAGGAGGGCTTCGCGGTGCACGCGAAGCACGGCGTCTATCGGCCGGCTCGCGGCCTCGAGGAGCTGACCGCGGTCGCCGAGCAGATCGCGCCCGACCACCCGGTCCACGAAGGGCTCTCGGCAACCGTCGACGATCTGTTCCTGCTGACGCGCAAGCGCTCGTACCTCGGGGTCGTCCGCTCGGGCAGGATCGAGATCGTCGCGTTCCGAGGCCGCCAGGGCGTCCCGCGCATGCCGGGTCTCGGATCGGAGATCCGGGACAGCGCCCACGCGCTCGCGATGGGGAAGGTCGTGTTGTCGCTGCTCGGGCCCGACGCGGTCGCGGTGTACGTCGCACGCGGTCTAAAGCGTTTCACGTGTCACACGATCACCTCGGGCGCCGCGCTATCCGCCGAGCTGGACCGCGCCCGTCGCGACGGCTTTGCGGTCGACCGCGAGGAGTTCGACGAGAACTTCTGCTGCGTCGCGGCGCCGATCCTCGACGAGCGCGGGCGGTTCGTCGCGGCGCTCGGCCTGTCGACGAGCGTCCACATCTTCGATCAGGAGCGCGACGAGCTCGCGAGGACCGTCGTCGACGTGGCGCGCCGCGTGAAGTTGCAAACAGATGCGAAAAACACGAGCTTCTTGCCGCTACCACCGAGCAAACCTAGGCTCGTCCAAATGCCGCCTCGCGGTACTACGGCGGCACGGGCAAGAGGGAACCAAACAAGGAGCGACGGGTGAGTAGAGCGAGCATCACCAAGGCCCATAACAAGATCCAGGAGCTCTCCTGGGAGCCGACATACGTCTCGCCGGTGGAGAAGTACTCGACCGACTACACGTTCGAGAAGTCGCCGAAGAAGGACCCGCTCAAGCAGGTCCTGCGTTCCTACTTCCCGATGGAAGAGGAGAAGGACAACCGCGTGTTCGGCGCGATGGACGGCGCGATCCGCGGCAACATGTTCCGCCAGGTTCAGGAGCGGTGGATGGAATGGCAGAAGCTGTTCCTGTCGATCATCCCGTTCCCGGAGATCTCCGCCGCCCGCGCGATGCCGCTCACGATCGGCACGGTCCCGAACCCGCAGATCCACAACGGGCTCGCGATCCAGATGATCGACGAGGTTCGTCACTCGACGATCCAGATGAACCTCAAGCGCCTTTACATGAACCACTACATCGACCCGGCCGGGTTCGACATCACCACCAAGGGCTTCCAGAACTGCTACGCCGGCACGATCGGCCGTCAGTTCGGCGAGGGGTTCATCACCGGCGACGCGATCACCGCCGCGAACATCTACCTGACGATCGTCGCCGAGACGGCGTTCACGAACGTCCTGTTCGTCGCGATGCCCGGCGAGGCTGCGGCCAACGGTGACTACCTGTTGCCGACCGTGTTCCACTCAGTTCAGTCGGATGAGTCGCGCCACATCTCAAACGGCTACTCGATCATCCTGATGGCGCTCGCGGACGAGCGCAACCGGGAGCTACTCGAGCGTGACCTGCGCTACGCATGGTGGAACAACCACGCGGTTGTCGACGCCGCGATCGGGACGTTCATCGAGTACGGCACCAAGGACCGGCGCAAGGATCGCGAGAGCTACGCCGAAGCCTGGCGGCGCTGGATCTACGACGACTACTACCGCAGCTATCTGGTCCCGCTCGAGAAGTATGGGCTCGTGATCCCGCATGACCTCGTCGAGGAGGCGTGGAACCGGATCTGGAATAAGGGCTACATCCACGAGACCGCCCAGTTCTTCGCCACCGGCTGGTGGGCGAACTACTGGCGGATCGACGGGATGGACGACAAGGACTTCGAGTGGTTCGAGCACAAGTACCCCGGCTGGTACGACAAGTACGGCAAGTGGTGGGAGCGGTACTCGGACCTCGCGAAGAAGAACAGTCATGCCCCGATCTGTTTCGACGGTGACACGGACTACGTCTACCCCCACCGTTGCTGGACCTGCATGGTGCCGTGCATGATCCGCGAGGACACCGTCATGGACGAGGTCGACGGCCAGGTGCGGACGTATTGCTCGGAGACCTGCGCGTGGACCGACAGGAACGCGTTCCGGCCCGAGTACAAGGGTCGCCCGACGCCGTCGATGGGCAAGCTCACCGGCTTGCGCGAATGGGAGACCTGTGTGCATGGCAAGGATCTCGCCGAGGCCCTCAGCGATCTCGGGTACGTCCGCGACGACGGCAAGACGCTGATCCCGCAGCCGCATCTGGACCTCGATCCAAAGAAGATGTGGACGCTGGACGACTGCAAGGGCATCACGCTCGCGAGCCCGAACATCCTCCTCAACGAGATGTCTCCCGAGGACCGGGAGGCGTGGCTGGCCGACTACAAGCGAGGCGGTCCCGCCGGCCGCAAGCCCACGGAGTCGGCCGCCTAGCAGGTCGCAGCTGAGGCTGAGGCGATCGGTCTCGCGGGGACCGATCGCCTCTTTCAGCTTCGAGGGGCACGGACATCGCTCATGGGCGAGACCTACCAAGTGCGACTCGAACCGGTCGGGATCGAGTTCGAGGTCGACGAGGACGAGACGATCCTGCGTGGCGCGTTCCGGCAGGGGCTGATGCTGATGCACGGCTGCAAGGAGGGCCAGTGCTCGGCCTGCAAGTCGTTCCTGCTCGACGGCGAGGTCGATCTCGACAAGTACTCGACGTTCGCGCTCGCCGACTACGAGAAGGAGGAGGGGTGGACGCTGCTGTGCCGCGCTCACGCGATGTCCGACCTCGAGATCGAGCTGATCAACTACGACGAGGAGGTGCTTCGCAGCGGGATCGCGCTGAGCACACAGCAGATGCGCGTCGAGAGGATCGAGTCGCTGACCCACGACATTCAGCGGCTCGTGCTGAGCGGACCCACGCTCGACTATCACCCCGGCCAGTACGTCGATATCCGGATCCCCGATGCCGACGAGGTCCGGTCGTTCTCGATGGCGAACCTGCCGGGCAACGGCGAGCTCGAGTTCATGATCAAGGTGTATGAAGGGGGCAGGTTCTCGAGCCTGCTCTCGAGCGGCGACCTGCAGCCGGGCCATGAGCTCGAGGTGACCGGTCCGTACGGCGTGTTCACGCTGCGCGCGAACTCCGACCGGCCGCTGCTGTTCATCGGCGGCGGGGCTGGGATGGCGCCGATCCTGGCGCTGCTTCGAGTGCTTGCCGATGAGGGCAACACCCGGCCCGCGGTGTACTACTACGGAGCTCGCGGCCCGCGCGATCTGTTCCACCTCGACGAGCTCGCGGAGCTCGAGGAGCGCTTGCCGAACTTCAGGTACGTGCCGGCGCTGTCCGAGTGTGGCGAGGAGGAGGACTGGAGTGGCGAACGCGGCCTGATCACGGACGTGGTCGCGCGTTGCGAAACAGAGCTGAGTGAGGTGGACGCATACCTGTGCGGTCCACCGCCGATGGTCGACGCCGCCATCGGCCTGCTGGTGCAGAACGGCGTCCCCGAGTCGCGGGTCTACTACGACAAGTTCACGACCACCGCGCCCTGACCGCGGAGAGGAGAGCAACGATGGCAGCAACAGACACGGAAGCGCCGGTCAAGGAACGCAGCGTTCCCAAGCCGGAGTTCACCGACGCCGAGGCCGGCGCACGGGAATTCCCATCATCCACGAGTCGGAGCTTCAACTACTTCACCCCGGCGAAGCGGCGTGCGACGTTGTACGAGGACGTGACGGTCGACATCCAGCCAGACCCCGCTCGGCACCTACTCCAGGGCTGGGTCTACGGGTTTGCCGACGGCACAGGCGGCTACCCGCAGGAGTGGACCGCACTGAAATCGTCGAACTGGCACGCGTTCCTCGACCCCAACGAGGAGTGGGAGCAGACGATCTACCGGAACAACGCCAACGTGGTCCGGCAGATTCACCAGAACCTCGAGAATGCGCGCGCGGCGCGGGCGTTCGACGGCTGGAACCGCGGGTGGGTCACGGTCGTCGAGCGGCACGTCGGCGCGTGGTCACACGCCGAGCACGGGATTGGGATGCACGTTTACCTGCCCGCCCAACGTGACGCGCCGACGAACATGATCAACAACGCTCTGTCAGTCGCCTCGGCTCACAAGCTGCGCTTCGGGCAGGACCTGATCCTCTACAACCTCGAGCTGTCCGAGGAAATCGAGGGGTTCGATGGCTCCGCCCACAAGGACGCGTGGATGAACGATCCCGTGTGGCAGGCGACGCGCGAGAACGTCGAGCTGATCACGGCGGCCCGCGACTGGGCGGAGGCGTTCTTCGCCGCCGCGGTCGTGTTCGAGCCGCTCGTCGGCGAGCTGTTCCGTTCCGAGTTCGTCATGCAGGTCGCGGCTCCCCAGGGCGACTTCGTCACGCCCACGCTGATGGGCGCCGGCGAGGCGGACACGGCCCGCGACCAGCGCGTCGCGCGGGCGCTGTACCTGATGCTCTCCGACGACGAGAAGTTCAGCGAGGAGAACCGCGCGACGATGCAGTCGTGGCTCGACAAGTGGACCCCGCTGAGCGCCGCCGCCGGACGGGCGATGCAGCCGATCTGGTCACAGCCCGGCGAGAAGGTCATCCGCTTCGAGGATTCCCTCGAGCACGCAAAGCGACGCTTCGACGACATCGTCGGCGCGCTCAACCTCAAGACAAAGGATCTCGACTGATGACCAACGATCGCTTTGAGGTGAACCGCACCTCCTCGAATCGCGCCGGCGTGACGCTGATGAACAACCAGGTCGGCTACATCGTCGCGAACGTGATGCGCGGGGTTCCGGGCGTCACGGTCGAAGAGCTCCCCTCGATGATCCGGGTCGACGGCGACAACAAGTTCGAGATCAACTACGCCGACTGCGCTGAGGCGCTCGGCTGGGATGACTTCGGCAACGACGACTTCGAGGAGATCATGTCGACCCACTACGGGCGCATGGTCGTGCTCGATGACAGGATCATCATGTTCGCGAACCCGGAGGACGCGGCGGAGTACATCGATTTCGACCTCCAAGCCGTGAACTAGGAGGAGACATGTACTCACGCAACGGTGACAAGTACTTCGTCGTCGACGGTCACTGTCACTTCTGGGACGCCAGCCCGGCGAACTGGGTCCCAGGGGCCGAACAGTATGCAAAGGGTTGGATCGAGTGCTTCCACGCGTACATGGGCCTCGGTCCCGCGGACACGCACTGGCCGCTCGAAAAGTTCCAGAAGTACTCCGAGGAGGACTTCGTCAAGGACATGTTCGAGGACGCCGGTGTGGACGTCGGCATCTTCCAGTCGACGTATCTCAAGGAGTGGTACACGACTGGGTTCAACACGGCGGCGGAGAACGCCAAGATGGCGGAGAAGTATCCCGGCAAGCTGATCGTCAACGGTCGGTTCGATCCCCGCGAGGGTGAGGCCGGCATGCGCGAGCTCGAGGAGGACGCCAAGCGTTACAACCTCCAGGGCGTGAAGCTGTACACCGCGGAGTGGTACAAGGGCTCGCGCGGCTGGAAGCTGACCGACCCCGAGGCGCAGATGTTCCTCGACAAGTGCAAGGAGCTCGGGATCAAGAACGTCCATGTCCACAAGGGCCCGACGATCTGGCCGCTCGACAAGGACGCGTTCGACGTGAAGGACGTGGATATCGCGGCGACGAGTAACCCCGAGCTCAACTTCATCGTCGAGCACGTGGGGTTGCCGCGGATCGAAGACTTCTGTTTCATGGCGACGCAGGAGCCCAACGTGTATGCCGGCCTGGCGGTGGTGATCGGCGGCCTGATGCACGCGCGTCCCAGGTTCTTCGCGAAGGTGATGGGCGAGTTGTTGTTCTGGGTCGGCGAGGACAAGATGCTGTTCGGATCCGACTACGCGATCTGGGAGCCGAAGTGGCAGATCGACGGCTTCCTCGACTGGGACTATCCCGAGGGCGACGACTTCTCGGACTATCCGCGACTCGACGACGCGGGCAAGCGCAAGATCCTCGGCCTGAACGCGGCCAAGCTGTATGGAATAGAGGTTCCTGCCGAGTTCCAGGTCGCGGGTGCGGGCGACAAGGAGGATGCGCAGCTGGTTGAGTCGGCATGACCCGCGAGCGCGTCATCGACGCGCTCGCCGAGGTTTACGACCCCGAGCTGGATGAGCCGATCACCCGGCTCGGGTTCGTGTCCTCGTGTGAGGTCAGCCCGGACGGTGACGTCGACGTTGCACTGCGGTTGCCCACGCCGCAGTGCGCGCCCAATTTCGCGTTTCTGATGGCGGCCGACGCGCGAACCGCAGTCTGCCGGCTGCCCCTGGCGCGCCGGGTGACAATCCGTCTCGAGGATCACTACACCGGTGATGAGATCAACGCCGCGATCGCCGGCGGCGAGGGGTTCACCGGCGCGTTCCCGGGCGAGACGGACGACGACGAGCTCGGCGCGCTCCGCGAGCTGTTCCAGCGCAAGGCGCTGACCGCGCGCCAGGCGGCCGTATGCGAGGCGATGCTGGCTGGCGGGGTGGACGTTGGCGATCTGACGCGGACCGTCGTCGCCGACCTCCCCGACGACGCGTCGGTCCGGCGTTGTCTCGAGTTGCGGTGCGCGCTCGGGATCGAGTCCGGGCCTGATGCGCCGGCGTTCGTGCTCCCCGACGGCGAGCCGCTCACAGCCGATCAGTTGCCGCGCTGGCTGCGGATGGCGAGGCTCGTGCGCACGAGCCTCGAGGCCAATGGCGGCATCTGCCGCTCGTTACTGCAAGTGCGCCACGACCTGGCGACGGACTCACAGGAGGGTTGAGAGATGAAGGCCGCGCGGTTGCACTCATACCACGACGCGCTCAAGCTCGACAGCATCGAGGAGCCCAAGATCACCGGGCCGCTAGACGTGATCGTCCGGATCGGCGCCGCCGGCCTGTGTCGAACCGACCTCCACATCCAGGAAGGTCAGTGGGCGGAGAAGTCACAGGTCGCACTGCCCTATACCCCGGGGCACGAGAACGCCGGCTGGGTCCACGAGGTCGGCTCCGGCGTCACGAACGTCGAGGTAGGGGACACCGTGATCGTCCACCCGTTCATCGCGTGCGGGCTGTGTCGGGCTTGCCGGCGCGGCGACGACATGCACTGCGTGAACGGCTCGTTCCCGGGGATCAACCGCGACGGCGGCTTCGCCGAGTTGTTGCAGACCTCGGCGCGGTCCGTGGTGAAGCTCGGGCCGGGGCTCGAGCCAAAGGACATCGCCGCGCTCGCCGATGCCGGGTTGACGGCGATTCACGCGGTCAAGAAAGCCATACCGGTGCTCGGCGCCGGGACGCGCGTCGTCGTGATCGGTGCAGGCGGGCTCGGCCACATCGGGATCCAGTGCCTGAAGGCGTACACGCCCGCCGAGGTCATCGTGATCGACCCGTCCGAGGACGCGCTCGCCCTGGCGGGCGAGATGGGCGCCGATCACACCGTCAAGGTCGACGGGGCGGGCGGGTCCCATCGTCAGGCCGTCCAGGAGCTGACCGACGGCTTCGGCGCGGAGGCGATCATCGACTTCGTCGGCGAGAAGGGCGCGATCGAGGACGGGATCGCGATGGTCCAGGACGGCGGCTTCTACTACGTGATCGGCTACGGCGAGAACGTGAACGTCCCGACGATCGACATCATCTCGCGCGAGATCAGCTTCATTGGGAACCTCGTCGGCACGTACACGGACCTGCAGGACCTGATGACGCTGACCGCCCAAGGCAAGGTCAGCCTGCACACGACGACCTACCCGCTCGATGCGATCAACGACGCGATGGCCGACCTCGACGGCGGGCGGCTGCAGGGTCGCGGCATCCTGATCCCGGCACGCGCATAAGGAGATCGCGATGGGAAAGATCCTCTACTTCAACCACGAAGCGCGGCAGTTGCTCCAGGCCGGCGTCGACGAGCTCGCGAACGCGGTCAGGGTGACACTGGGCCCGAAAGGACGTAACGTCGTGCTCGAGCGGCTCACGGGGCCGCCGATGATCACGAACGACGGTGTCTCGATCGCGCGGGAGATCGAGCTCTCGAACCAGTTCAAGAACATGGGCGCGCAGCTGGTCCGCGAAGTCGCGAACAAGACGAGCGATCTGACCGGCGACGGAACGACGACCGCAACCCTGCTCGCGCAGGCGATTGTCCGCGAGGGGATGACGGCGCTCGAGGATGGGGCGAACCCGATGCTGCTCCGTCGCGGGATCGAGGAAGCGACTGAGCTCGTCGTGGCGGAGCTGTATCGCCAGGCGCGCGACGTCTCCGGCGCCGAGGACCTCGAGCACGTCGCGACGATCGCCGCCAAGGAGGACGAGCGGATCGGCGCCGCGGTCGCGAACGCGCTCCACCGCGTCGGGCCTGAGGGCGTGGTGACGATCGAGGAGTCGGGCATGCCCGGGATCGAGGTTGAGTTCGTAGAGGGATTCCACGTCGACAACGGTCACTTCTCGCCGTACCTGATCCAGGACACGACCCGGATGGAGACCGTCTTCAACGACCCCTACGTGTTACTGACGAACGAGCCGCTGTCACACATCAACGATCTGATGCCGACGCTCGACGCCGTCATGAAATCGCCGCGGCCGCTCGTGATCTTCGCCGAGAAGGTCGAGGGCGCGGCGCTCGGCCTGATCGTCCAGAACAACCAGCACGGCACGCTCAGGGCGGTCGTCGTGCGAGCGCCCGGGTTCGGCCATCGCCGGATCGCCCACCTTCATGACCTGGCGGCGTTCACCGGCGGTCAGGTGATCGCTAAGGATGCCGGGCTGACGCTCCAGCACGTCACCCCGGAGACGTTCGGGAGCGCGCGCAGGATCGTGATCGGCGAGGGGTCGACGGTGCTCGTCGAGGGCGCGGGGAGCGCCGAGGCTGTCAGCGCGCGGCTGAACCAGATCCGCGTCGAGCTCGAGCGGGCCACCCAGGAGACGGACATCGAAGTGCTGCGCGAGCGGCTCGCCAAGCTCGCGTCGAGCCTCGCCGTGATCCATGTCGGCGCGGCGACGGGCCCTGAGTTGCAGGAGAAGTTCCGCCGGACCGAAGGCGCCGTCGCGGCGACGCGGGCGGCGGTCAGCGAAGGGATCGTCGCCGGCGGTGGCACCGCGCTGCTCCGGGCCGAGTCGGCGCTGTCGGATCCGGCGCTCGCCGAGCGCGGTCTGCGTGGGGATTACCTACGCGGCGCCGACGTGGTCCGCAGCGTCCTCTCGGAGCCGCTGTTCTGGGTCGCGACCAACGCCGGCTACGACGGCCAGGCGGTGATCGACCAGGTCCGTGCCATGCCTCCGGGGCACGGCATGAACGCATTGACCGGCGAGTTCGTGGACTTGTTCGAGGACGGGGTGATCGATCCGCTCAGGGTCACTCGGCTGACGATTCAGCACGCGGCGTCCGTCGCGGCGTTGATGCTCACGACCGAGGCACTCGTCGCGGAGGAGCTGATCGCGCAGCCGGGTGCGGTGATCGCGCCAGGGTTCGGCGACCTCGCCGAGGGGCTGGCCCGACCGTCGTCGCCGGTCTGATCAATCGAGGCCCGAGCCTCGATCCGGATACCGTTGCGCCATGGCCACAGCGGTAGGAAGTCAACTGGAGCACTTCCCGATGGTGATCGGCGGGCGGTCGGCCGAGGCGCTCTCCGGGAGGACATACGAGACGGAGAACCCGTACCGCGCGGCGCCGTGGGCGACGGTGCCCGACTGTGGCCCCGAGGACGTGGACGTCGCGGTAAGTGCCGCACGCGCAGCGCTCGAGGGGCCGTGGAGCGCGATGACCGGCTTCAAGCGGGCCTCGCTCATGCGGCGGCTTGCGGATCTCATCGCCGAGAACGAAGAGCGGCTCGCCGAGCTCGAGGTCAATGACTCGGGCAAGTTGCTGCGCGAGATGCTTGGCCAGACGCGGGCGCTCGGCGGCTGGTATCTGTACTACGCGGGGATCGCGGACAAGCTCGAGGGACGGCAAATCCCTACGCCGAACCCCGACTATCTCGTGTACACGCGACGGGAGCCGGTGGGGGTGGTCGCGGCGATTACCCCGTGGAACTCCCCCCTGCTGTTAGGCAGCTGGAAGATCGCTCCGGCACTGGCGGCGGGCTGCACGCTCGTGGTCAAGCCCTCGGAGCATTCGCCGGTCGCGACGCTCGATCTCGCGCGCCTGGTCGGCGAGGCCGGATTCCCGCCCGGCGTCGTGAACGTCATCACCTCGAGGGCGCGCGAGGTCGGGGCTGCGCTTGCCGGCCATCCCGGCGTCGACAAGGTCGCATTCACCGGCTCCACCGCCACCGGCCGTGCCGTCGCCCATGCCGCGGCCGAGAACCTCAACAAGGTCACACTCGAGCTCGGCGGCAAGTCGCCACAGATCGTGTTCCCGGACGCTGATCTGGCGGCCGCGGCTAACGGCGTCGTCGCCGGCGTGTTCGCCGCGACGGGCCAGACATGTATGGCCGGCTCGCGGCTGATCGTCCACGCCGACGTGCACGACGAGCTGATCGCGCGCGTCAGCGAGCGCGCCGACGCGATTCGGTTAGGCGACCCGACGCAGCCGGACACCGAGATGGGCCCGGTGGCCAACCGCCCGCAATACGAGAAGGTTCTCGGCTACCTGCGCACGGCACGCGAGGAAGGCGCCACCGTAGCCTGCGGCGGCGAGTCGGACGATCGTCTGGGCGGCTTCTTCGTTCGCCCGACGGTGTTCACCGGCGTCACGACCGAGTCCACCGTCGTGCGCGAGGAGGTGTTCGGCCCCGTGCTCGCCGCGCTCACGTTCACCGAGGAGGACGAAGCGATCCGGCTCGCGAACGACACGCCCTACGGCCTCGCCGGCGCCGTCTGGACAAAGGACGT
>Ga0335073_10000569_pt1 | contig 47407 bp, 44 predicted proteins | sample Lox_Sample_22_FD_207093 | JGI IMG/M metagenome (GOLD analysis project Ga0335073, IMG submission 207093) | Soil microbial communities from Loxahatchee National Wildlife Refuge, Florida, United States - Lox_Sample_2.2 | ecosystem: Environmental > Terrestrial > Soil > Wetlands | place: USA...
TTATCGTGTGTGCGCCATACATTGACCTCCTCCGAAACATGAAATCGGTCGTAGTTCAGTTTTCGATGTCGAGCTCCCGTGATGAAATTGGACGGGTCTTGGAGCCAAGATCAACTCCACCTTCCGAGATTTTGAGGTGCATGGAAACTCTAGCGCGGCACGGAATTCCAGTGACCTGCCGATGGCAGCCCTATGTCCCAGGGCGCAGCGAAAATGCTGCTGAATTTGCCAAACGCCTGTCATCGACGGGCTGCTCTCACATTGGTTTTGAGCACCTAAAGGTCCCACTAGAGAGGAACCCCTCACTGTGGCGCGAGTTTGTACAGGATGTTGGATTTGACTTCTACGCACGATACAAGGAAGAAGCTGCCACACGCGACGGTAGAGAGTTGGTGCTTCCTTCAGTTTGCAAGGTGAATGCTGTCATGGAAACAGCAGCTGAAGTGCGACGATATGGAATGACGTTTGGAGCTGCTGACAACGAATTTCAGCATCTTTCTGATACGGGCTGCTGCTGTAGCGGGGTCGATCAATTTCCGGGCTTTGAGAACTACTTCAAACATCAGATAGGTTTTGCGGTTCGTAAGTCGAAGGGGGAAAAGATAACGTACTCAGCTATCCAGAACGAATGGGCTCCCAAGGGTTCGGTCGATAGATTCTTGAATTCAAAGTCCCGGATCGCAGCACGGAATTGCAATAAGGCGACGTTGAAGGACCACGTTAAGCTGAGGTGGAATCAACCATTTGCTCCTGGTAGCCCCTCGTCGTTTTTTGGGGTCAGGCCATCTCGCGACAACGACCGAGGAATGGTTATCTACGAGTGGGACGACTCAGTCTGGGATCGCCTCTCCGCGTGAAACCATTTGATTGCTTTCCGCTTTCTGTCTCCGTGTACCCGGCGTGTACCTCGGTTGGGCGAATCCGGTGTTTTTGGCGTTTTTCGCGGTTAATAGAATCAATAACTTACGAATTTTCAGCGTCGCTTTTAGTCCGATCCCCACCGCCCCTACCAGATCCAACTGAACGAAGGACAAGCGGGCAGGCTAACGGTTTGGCGGCGTGCCGGTGCTCTTGCCGATTTCGAGATTCGCCCAGAACTGCGGCTTTGCCGAGGAAAACCGAAAGCCGATATTCATTCCGCTCGGGCTTTTGGGGTGAGCCCACACGATTACGGCTTCTTCCGTTTTCTCGTTTCCGTGATTCGTCACCAGCAAACGCTGTCCCGGAAGGACGGGCATCTGCATCGACATCAATCCGCCGTGTGCATTGATGGCAATGGTGCGAGTGTCTTCTCTGAAGGAATTCCTGATTGGGGCCTCGCCCTGAACCGAAAGAGGAATCTGCACCTCGACGCGCCTGGTCAGCCTGCGGTCCACACCTCTCCGGCGAACGACGCTCCACAATTCCCTGAGTCGGCGAACCATGTGGCCTCCGGAATTAGCTCTCGTTCGTGGTTCCGCGAAGGACCGCTTTTCGTGCGCTTGTGTATTTTGTTCTAAACAGGCTTTGTCAACCGCCGATTCCTTTGCGAAACCGTGAATCGAGGCGTCGGATTCTTTCGCGGTATGCGTTGCATTATGCACATATGGCTGGCGGCGCGCAATCAATCTATCGACTTTGCGCCTCTGTGAGATTCCGCTATCCGCGTATCCGCAGCCCAGGATCGGCGCTCAGCGTTTGGCACGCGATGCGAGCAGGATTTTTGCCGTGGTGATAGCCTGGCCCACGTGGCGTTGCGTGTGCTCGGCAATGTGCACCAGCAAGCTACCGAGCGAAGCGGGCAAGCCTTTGCGGCCCACTTTGCGGGGCTCTTCGAGGCGCGATGGGTCAATCGTGCGGATTCGCCTTGCGGCTTGATCGATGGCGTTGTTGAATTCGTCGAATAGGGTAAAGTGTGTCGCACCGAGATCGAGTTCGCTTTCAAGCTGGACAAGTTGCCCCCCGTCCAGTTGGCGGCCTTCGGCATAGGTGAGCAGGCGGTCGATGCTGCGCGCAATGTGACGCAGGTGAAACGCAACGGGCGCTATGTTGCCGGGCCGCGCGTTCAGTTCCTCGTCCGTCAGGCTGCCACACCACCGCAGAATATCTTCCTGGGCGAGTTCGAGGCTGTGGAGCACGGCGCGCGGGACAGCGGGGACGTCCGTGAGAGTGCCGCGGAGCCAGGGTTCGGACGTTCGAAAGTATTTCATGGATGCGGGCTGCTAGTTTAGGGCAAAGAATGCCACGGTCAGAAACAGATTATGGCTTGTCTCCAGCTGGCCGGAATGCGTCATCGTTCAGGCCGTTTATTTACTGTATGACAGTCTCTAAAGAAATGGCTACCAGGCCCGTCCGTTCACTTTAAGCAACATGCTGACGATGAACTCAGGACGCGCTCGTCAGGCCAGAGGAGAATGGACGTATAGCAGTTCACATCCAAATCGTTCCAATTTCGGGGAGGGCGTTCATGTTCATCAGACAGAAACTGTTCGGGGTGCGTTTGGGCCGGTTCGTGACGGGTTCAACGATTCTAGTGCTGGCGACTGCGGCCTCACTGGTCTTCTCGCCGCGCGTGCTGGCGGCCGACGCGGGATACATCCGCATCGTGGGACCGCAGGGGCAGATCGAGGGTACCGCGAAGGAAGCGGCGCACTTGAACTGGGTGACGATTTCGTCGGTGGTGGCAGAGGACCTGAACGGCGACGCAGTGGCGGACCGGGAGTCATCAGCGCCGGCCGTATCTGAGTTGACTGCGAGTGCGGCAGCATCAAAAGCGAGTGCGCCGCGCGATGCTGCGACAGGAATATCGTCAGGAAGGCGGATGCACCAGCCACTGGTGATTACGAAGGAGATCGACAAGGCTAGTCCTATGCTGGCGAAGGCGTGCGCGTCTGGGCAGCATTTGCCGGAGGTCGACGTGGATCTAGCGTCGGGCGAGCACTATAAGCTCACGGACGTGGTGATCTCGTCGGATACGAAGAAGGGCGAAGCCGAAACGATTTCGTTCTCGTATCAGAAAATTGAGATAACGAAGTAAGCGGTAAAAGATCCGGTGAATAAGTTACGGGCGGCGCGTTCGTCTGCGCCGCTCGTTTTATTTTTCAGCACTTATTGCGCAGACAGCTTATTCCGCCGGCTCGTAGTTGAGGTTAGGGCTAAGCCAGCGTTCGACTTCGGCGACGGACATACCTTTGCGGGCCGCGTAATCGGCGACCTGGTCCCGACCGATCTTGCCGAGGCTGAAATACCGCGACCGCGGATGCGCGAAATAGAGACCGCTCACGCTGGAACCGGGCCACATGGCGAAGGACTCCGTCAGCAGCATGCCGGTGTTCTTCTGCACGTCAAGAAGGCGCCAGATCGTTCCCTTTTCTGTGTGATCCGGACAAGCCGGATAACCGGGCGCCGGACGAATGCCGCGATACTTTTCGCGGATCAGCTCTTCATGCGTCAGGTCGTCCTCACACCCGTAGCCCCATTCTTCGCGGACGCGTTTGTGAAGATATTCCGCGAACGCTTCGGCGAGCCGGTCGGCGACAGCTTCAGCCATGATCGCGTTGTAGTCGTCGTTTTTGGCGCGGAAATGGTCGCACAGTTCTTTGAGGCAAATGCCGCTGGTGACCGCGAACGCGCCGATGTGGTCTGGAAGCCACGATGCCGCATTTGCCTCCTCTTTCGGCGCGATAAAGTCGGCGAGAGAACGGCAAGGTTCGTTTCCCTCCTTGTGCGCCTGCTGGCGAAGAAAATGAAAGCGATCCAGTACTTTGGTCCGCGACTCGTCCGCGTAAAGCTCGACATCATCGCCGATTGCATTCCCCGGAAACAAACCGTAGACGCCACGTGCGGTGAGCAGATTTTTCTTGACGATTTTATCGAGCAAGTCATTCGCTTCGGTGAAGAGCTGCCGCGCCTGAGCCCCGTGAATTTCGTGCTCGAGAATCCGCGGATAGATGCCCTTCAGCCCCCAAGTATGGAAAAACGGCGTCCAATCGATGAAATCTCGCAAAGCGGCGAGCGTGAAATTATCGAGAACGCGCACGCCGATGAACGACGGTGAAGGAATGTCTTCTGCGCGCCACTCGATGGGCGTGCGGCGCGCGCGAGCTTCCTCGATCGATACGAGTTTTTGCTGCGGGGCCGCTAAGCTCTTGCGCACCGCTTCGTATTCGGCGCGATGCCGCGCGACGAAGGCCGGCCGATTTTCATCGCTCAGAAGGCTCGTGGCAATGGGAACAGCCCGGCTGGCGTCAACGACGTGGACGACCGGCTCGCTGTAATTGGGCGCGATTTTCACCGCCGTGTGCGCACGGCTCGTCGTAGCGCCGCCGATGAGCAGTGGCACTTTGAAGTCCTGGCGTTCCATTTCGCGCGCGACGTGGACCATCTCGTCGAGCGAGGGCGTAATCAGCCCGCTCAAACCGATAATATCGGCGCGCACTTCCCTGGCGCGCTCGAGAATTTTTTCGCACGGAACCATCACACCCATGTCAATCACTTGGTAGTTGTTGCATGCCAGCACGACGCCGACGATATTTTTCCCGATATCGTGCACATCGCCTTTCACGGTAGCAAGAACGATTTTGCCCTGCGTTCTGACCGCCTGACCGGCCGCCGCGAGCGACTCTTTTTCCGCTTCCATGAACGGCGTCAAGTAAGCGACGGCCTTTTTCATCACGCGCGCCGACTTGACGACTTGCGGCAAAAACATCTTGCCTGCGCCGAAAAGATCCCCGACGACGCCCATCCCAGCCATCAGTGGACCCTCGACCACACCCAGAGGCCGTCCCAGTTTGGCGCGGGCCTCCTCCGTATCTTGCTCAATATAAGCGTCAATGCCTTTGACGAGCGCGTGCGATAGGCGCTCTTCCACCGTGCCGTTGCGCCATTCTTCCGTTTTTTCCTCAGCCGCCGCGCCGGCATGCGCGCCCGCGGCTTTCAGCTTCTCGCCAAATTCGACGAGCCGCTCGGTCGCATCCGGGCGCCGATTGAGCAGCACATCCTCAACCAGCATCTTCATGTCGGGCTCGATTTCTTCATAGACCTCGAGCATGCCGGCGTTCACGATTCCCATGTCCATGCCCGCGGCGATGGCGTGATAGAGAAACGCCGCGTGCATTGCTTCGCGGACTCTGTTATTCCCACGAAAGCTGAACGAAATATTCGAGACGCCCCCGCTCACTTTCGCATGCGGCAGATTCGATTTGATCCAGCGCGTCGCGTTGATGAAATCCACTGCGTAATTGTTATGCTCCTCCATGCCCGTCGCGACGGTGAGGATGTTGGGATCGAAGATGATGTCTTCGGGCGGGAAGCCGACTTCATCGACGAGTATGCGATAGGCTCGCTCGCAAATACGAGTCTTGTCTTCATAGGTCGCTGCCTGGCCGTTTTCGTCAAAGGCCATCACAACAACAGCGGCGCCGTACTTCTGCACCGTTGAGGCATTGTGGCGAAATTTATCCTCACCCTCCTTTAGCGAAATCGAATTGACGATGCCCTTACCTTGCAAACACTTCAGCCCTGCTTCTATTACATCCCATTTCGAGGAGTCGATCATGAACGGGACTTTCGCGACCTCGGGCTCGCTTGCAAGAAGCTGCAGATAGCGGGTCATTGCCGCGACGCCGTCGATCATGCCTTCGTCCATGCAGATGTCGATCACGTTGGCGCCGTTTTCCACCTGCTGGCGCGCGATGCTGACGGCCTCTTCGTATTTTTCTTCCTTGATGAGCTTGGCGAATTTCGGCGAGCCGGCCACGTTGGTACGTTCGCCGATCATGATGAAGACGCCGGGCTGTTGCGTGAATGGTTGCGAGCCGGAAAGGCGCAGCGGCCGCCGAGCGCAGCCTCCGTTGGCCGGACCGCGGTCAGCAGCCGAAGCTCGTTCATCGGCGAGCGTCCCCATGCGGGGGCCAAGGCTCGGACTGTCGGACTCGGCGTCGGCCGATAACGGGCGTGGCGGCAGATTCTCCACCGCCTTGGCAATCGCAGCAATGTGCTCGGGCGTATTGCCGCAGCACCCACCCGCGATGTTCACAAGGCCGGAGCGCGCGAAATCGCCGAGATAACGGGCCATGTCCGAAGGCGACAAATCGAAGCCCGTAGGCGAAAGCGGGTTGGGCAGGCCGGCATTCGGATAGCAGGAAATCGCCGCGCGGGATTTCTGCGCGAGTTCCGCGAGAAATGGATACATCAAGTCCGGCCCCAGCGAGCAGTTGAGGCCCACGGAGAGCGGCTTCACGTGCTCGACGGCGTTCCAGAAAGCCTCGATCGTCTGCGCGGAGATCATCGTCTCGCCGCCACGGCCGACCGCCGCGGAAATCATGATCGGCAGCTCTTTGCCGCCCTGGGCAAAGACATCCTGAATCGCTACGAGCGCCGCTTTTGCATTGAGCGAATCGAAAATCGTCTCCACCAGAAGCAAGTCCGCCCCGCCCGCGATCAGCGCGCGGACCTGCCGCATGTAAGCCGTCTTCACCTGATCGAAGGTAACGACGCGAAAGCCGGGATCATCGGGATCAGGCGAGTTCGAGAGCGAGACGGTGAGCGGACCGACGGCGCCTGCGACAAAGCGCTGGCGGCCGGTCGCATTCGCGACGCGATCAGCCCATTCGCGACACTGGCGCGTGGACGCTTCGTTGATCTCCCACGCCAGGCTGCTTAGAAAAGAATCATCGAGCACTCTCTGGTAGAACTCGGGATCCTTTCGGCCGCCGCGTTCGCGCGGATCTTCCACGAAAAATTCGCTCTGCGCGATGCTGGTGGCGCCGAAGGTGTTCGTCTCCACAATATCTGCGCCTGCTTCAAGGAAACGCCGATGAATGTCCCCGACCATTTGCGGCTGCGTTAGCGTGAAAAGGTCGCCGTTGTTGAGCAGATCCTTGCGTGCATCCTTGAATCGCTCGCCGCGCACGTCCGCTTCGGTCATACCGTAGTTGCGGATCGTAGTGCCGGTAGCGCCATCGATGATGGCGATGCGGCTGGCCAGAATCCTACGGAGTTGGAACGCGGTGGTCATAGGTGTTGGATGGCCTCCGGCGCAAGCAGGTCGCAGCGGCGGTGAGGCGTGATCACGGCGTCTTTCAAGGCAAAAAAATGCAGCTGGCGCGCTGTTTTGGTCGGCTTTGTTGCGGGCAATGAATTAACGAAAGCTGTTCCGCCTTGTTTCGGGTCTTCGGGACGACTTGCTCACTTATGATAGCCGCCCGGGCAGGGTCGGGGCAAATGCCAATTCGGCCTGATAACCGGATTCGCTACGATGCTCGGCCGGGCTGGGCCGATTTTCGTAGGACGATTTTTGGCCCGCTTGCGATACAGTGTTGATTTTCCCGGAGACGACCACACGATGCCTTCCGCCGGATCGAAGCATAAAGTGTTGATTCGCAGCGCAAAAATCAAGAAACGCGTGCAGGAAGTGGCGCGCGAAATCACGCGCGATTTCAAGGGCGAACGTGTGCACCTGATCGGCGTCCTGAAGGGCGGATGCATCTTCCTTTCGGACCTGATCCGCGAGATCGACCTTGAAACCTCGCTCGATTTCATCGCCGTCTCCAGCTACGGGAAGAACAAGGATTCGTCCGGGCAAGTCCGCCTATTGAAAGACCTGGACAGTAACATCGCCGGCCTGAACGTGATTCTCGTCGAAGACATTCTGGATACAGGACTTACGCTCAGTTATCTGCTGCGAATCCTGCGACAGCGCAAACCGAAGACCTTGCACGTGGCGGCGCTGCTCGATAAGCCTTCGCGACGGCTGGTCAACGTGACCGGCGACTATATCGGCTTCTCGATACCCGACGAGTTTGTGATCGGGTACGGACTCGATTATGCCGAGCGCTATCGCAATCTGAAAGATGTTTGTATTCTCGACCCCCAGACAAGCTAGGTAAGTTGCACAAAATAAGGATGATGGGCGGGCAATCCCTATCAGCCCGCGTTCCCCATTTTGCGCTGTATTGCCGGGCAGGAGAGTCCTGCCCTGTTATACTGTTTCCACCGTTGCGGCGCATATTTCACGGCGCAGGATTGAGTCGCTCGTCGTGTATCGGCCGCGGGTGCACATGACCGTCAGCTCCAATCCGCTCGATCCCATCGAACTGAATCCCGCCCCAGAGATCTCCGCCGATACGATGGCTGTGCTGACCGAGATCAGCGAAGACATCAATTCCACGCTGAATCTGGATGAAGTGCTCGCGAATTCCGCGAGCCATATCAAGCGCCTGATCGACTACGAAATTTTTGCCGTCCTGCTGCGCGAAGAAAACACCAACAACTTGTATTTCCGTTTTGCGATCGGCCACCGGCTTGAGGTCGTGGAACACTGGCGGATCCCGATCGGCGACGGAATCATCGGCGCCGCAGCCGCACTCGGGCAGCCGATCCGTGTGGGCGATGTGACCAAAGACTCGCGTTACTTGAACGCCGTGGACGCGGTCCGGTCCGAACTGGTTGTGCCGCTAATTGTCCGCGGCCGGGTGATCGGCGTTCTGGATGTGGAAAGCCGCCAGCCAGATTACTTTACGAAGGACCAGCAAAGCTTGCTGGTCCTGGTGGCGAGCCGAATCGGCACCGCCATTGAGAATGCTCGTCTTTACGAGAACGCACAGAAGCAGGCCGAAACGCTGCTCCTGATCAATGAGATCAGCCGCGAAGCCAATTCGACGCTGCAGGTCGAGGAAGTGTTGCGCCGCGCCGCCGAGCTTGCGAAACGGCTGATCGATTACCAAATTTTCAGCATTCTGCTTTACGACGAGGCGGACAATGTGTTCCGCCGGCGCGTCACTGTGAAATTCGGCCAGCGCGTGCAGGAAAAGTCGGCCGTACCGGCACACGAAGCAATCGTCGGTGCGGCAGCTTCCTTGCGCAGGCCGGTCGTCGTGCCGGACGTTACGCTCGATCCGCGCTACGTGATGATGAATCTCGAGACTCGATCTGAGCTGGCCGTCCCGATGATCTACAAGAATCGCGTGATGGGCGTGATGGATCTGGAAAGCCCGCAGCTCAATTACTTCACGCCCGATCACGTGCAAATGCTTTCGATTCTCGCGTCGCATCTCGCCGTTTCCATCGAGAATGCACGGCTTTACGAACAGGTGGCGCGCGACGAAAGCCGCATGGAACGCGATCTGAGCGCCGCGCGGCGTATCCAGGGCGCGCTGCTGCCGCGAACGCCGGGACCGGAATACGGGCTGGATATCGCGGCGCGAGTGGTCTCTTCGCGCGAATTGAGTGGTGACCTTTACGATTTCGTCCGTTACGGGCCGCAGGAACTGGGGTTTGCCCTCGGTGACGTCAGCGGAAAAGGCAGCGCAGCAGCGCTCTATGGCGCCGTAGCCGTAGGGACGTTGCGCAGCCTCGGCTCGCAAAAACCTCGGCCTGCGAACATGCTGCGCGCGATCAACGGATTTTTGAGCGATCGCATGATCGAAGGCCGGTTCATGACTTTGTGTTTCGCCACGTGGCATCGGCGCCGCAGACGGCTTCGTGTGGCGAATGCCGGGCAAGAACAGCCGCTGCTTCTGCACGGCGGAAAATGCGAAAAGATCCGGCTGGTTGGCTTCCCGTTAGGCATGTTTCCGGAGGCGACCTACGACGAGCGCGTGTTCATTCTTGATCCGGGCGACATCATCGTGTTTCATTCGGATGGAATTGGCGATGCGCAGGCCAGCGACGGGAAATTCTTCGGCCATGCCCGGCTCGCGGACTTAATCGTGCAAAATCAGCAACTAGGCGCCGATGCAATTGCAGACCGCATTCTGGAAGAGGCAGACAACTTTTCCGGTGGCAAGCATCCGGCCGACGACCGAGCCCTCGTCGTGCTAAAAATAAGGCCAGACGCCTGAAGCGCCTCCGGATGCTAACTGTTAATGAGGGCGCGCGCTTTCGCTCGAACCTCTGCCAACTCTGCAGGAGAAACCGTGCCTTTGTGCCGCGCGCCTCGTGCACGCCAATCAAAGCTCTTCACTTGGTCCGCGAGAACCACACTCGCTGACGGACCTGCAATCGTGACTTCGAACGGATAGCTCTTTATTTTTGTCGTCATCGGACAGCACAACAATAAGGAACTCCTTTCGTTGTAAGCCGCCGAACTGAGGACGAGAGCTGGTCTGTGGCCGGCCTGCTCGCGGCCGCTCTGAGGGTCAAAGTTAATCCAGACAACGTCGCCGGCCTCCGGAACATAATGTCGAGGCATCAACGAAACTCTTTGCCCACCGGGCGGCCAAAATCCACTTCTTTGTGCCTGTTCTTTGGGGTGATGCGTCTAACCAGTTCGTCGAGGTCATACTCCGGCTGATCCGCAGACTCGATGATGATCCGTCCGCTCTCTTCCTTTATCTCGACGGCGTCGTCGAGTTTCAGGCGCGCCGCACGCATAACCGACTTCGGGATGCGGATCGAGGCGCTGTTCCCCCACTTTTTTACGACGGATTTCATAACTCTCCTCCCGTATCTACTTTGTAGATACATTCTGCCAACGGCCGCGAACTTTGTCAATGAATATAGGCCGCAAGCGCTGGCGAAAAGAGGCGTGGCGTCCGGATATTTTCCATAACCGAGCATTACTCGTGGGCCCAAGATCATCGAAGCCCGGTCCTTGCAAATCCTGATGATCCGAGCCGGGTCGCAACACGCTTACCTTTCTCCCCAACGCAATTTGCTGCGAAGCACGTCGAAATACGTCTTGCGCGGCGGCTGCACGAGAACGACCCGATTGGGGGATCGCGTTATGGCAACGCGGTCGCGCAATTCGAGCTGAAAACCCACCTGGCCGTCGAGCGTGAGATAAACCGGCTCTTCCGTCACGGCCACATCGATCTCGACGCGAGACGTATCCGGAATCACCAGCGGCCGGTTCGTCAGCATGTGCGGGCAAATCGGCGTTATCACCAATGCTTTCAGGTGCGGGTCCACGATGGGACCGCCCGCAGCAAGCGAATACGCCGTCGACCCGGTAGGCGTGGCTACGATCAATCCATCGGCGCGATAGCGCGCCACAGGATCGCCATCCACGAACAGATCGAATTCCAGCATGCGCGCAAGAGCCGTTTTCGTCACCACGGCATCGTTCAAAGCGTTCTGCTGTTGGACGCACGCTCCCGCGCGAATCACTTGCGCCACGACCATGATGCGCTCGCTCGTCTTGTGCCCTCCGGAAAGTACCGTTTCGAGCACTGGATAAAGCTCGTCAAGCGTCACCGTGGAGAGAAAACCGAGGCCGCCCAAATTCACGGCAAGAATTGGGACTTTTTTCTTATCCATTGCTCGCGCGCCGGAGAGCAGAGTCCCGTCGCCGCCGAGCACGATCAGCAAATCGATTTTTTCCGCGAGTTCCTCGCGCGGCACGCACGGCGCCTGCGCGTCCGAACAGGCCCGCGTTTCGATATCGAGAAAGACCTCAACGTTCCTTTGTTTCAGCCACGCGACCAAAGTCGGGATCACAACCCTTGGAAGCTCGTCGCGAACTGGTTTTATGATGATGCCAACGGAGCGGATCATGTCTATGGACCAGAAATTTTACTCTACCGTCCGGCGGCGTGCGTGGAGAAAAAACTCCTGGTTTCCTTCGGCGCCGCGCACCCGGCTAGGCCGAATGCCCAGAGTTTCTAGCCCGGCGGCCGTTGCGGCAGCCTTCACCTGCTCGATAGCGCGCTCCTGTGCAGCGGGGTCGCGAACGATGCCGCCCTTCCCTACTGCACGCCTTTCCAGCTCAAATTGCGGCTTTACCAGGATCACGAATTCGGCGTGCGCCCCGGCGGACTCGACCACGGCCGGCAGAACTTTCGCCACGGAAATAAACGACACATCCATCGTCACGAGATCGACCGGCTCCCCAATATCCTCAGCCCGCAGATGGCGTGCGTTGCGCTCAATCGTGCGTACGCGCGGATCCTGCCGAAGCTTCCAATCGAGCTGGTCGATCGTGACATCAACCGCGTGCACCTTCGCCGCACCATGTTGCAGCAAGCAGTCGGTAAAGCCCCCCGTCGAACTCCCGACGTCGAGGCAAATTTTGCGCTCAGCCAAAACCCCGAAATCCTCGATCGCGCCCTCCAGCTTTAGCCCGGCCCGGCTCGCGTAACGAAGCGTTTCTCCGACAATCTCAATTGCCGCGTCTTTCGCGATTTGCGTTCCGGCCTTGCCAGCCAAAGCACCCGCCACGCGCACTTGCCCGGCCAGAAGAAGCGCCCGTGCGCGTTCCCGCGAGGGAGCAAGGCCGCGTTCTACGAGGAGAACGTCGAGACGCTCTTTCCCCGGTTTCTTGGGTTTATTTGCGCGCTGGACTGATGCAGACACGGCTATCGCTAGGATCGTCGTGCAACAAGGAATTCGCCCAATGCGCGAAGATTCGAACAGCGTTCGCCATAAACGTCGAGTTCTCGAATCGCGTTTTCGGAGAGTTCGCCGGCGATTTCGCGCGATTTTTCCAGGCCGTAAAGCGAAGGATACGTCGCCTTCTGCTGCGCCTGATCTTTGCCAGCCGTTTTCCCCAGCGCGGCCGACGATTCTTCCACGTCGAGAATGTCATCGACCACCTGAAACGCCCACCCGATATTTTCGCCGAATCGCCGCAGCCGTTCGACGTCCTCATCCGGCGCGCCACCTGCAATCGCGCCCGTCACAATCGAGGCCCGGATCAGCGCAGCCGTCTTCGAGCGATGAATATATTCGAGTCCCGCCGCGTCCACCGGCCTGCGTTCCGCTTCAATGTCTGCCACTTGGCCGCCGACCATGCCCTTCACAGTGCCCGCCGCAGCCGACACCTCGGCAATCGCGCGCATCCGGCGTGCGGGCTCGATAGGAGCATTTGCAAGCGTCTGAAACGCAAGCGTCAGCAGTGCATCGCCGGCAAGAATCGCGATCGCCTCGCCGAACACTTTGTGATTCGTCGGCTTCCCACGCCGCAAATCGTCATTGTCAAGCGCGGGCAAATCGTCGTGAATCAAGGAATATGTATGGATGAACTCAATCGCGCATCCCGCTTCCACCGCGCCGCCGATATCCGCGCAAAATAGACGCGCTGCCTCCACGCAAAGAATCGGTCGGATCCGCTTCCCTCCCGCAGACACGCTGTAATGCATGGCGCGATGGATCGAAACCGGCGGCGTTGTCTCAGGCGGCAGCAAACGCAAAAGCGCGCGATCGATCAACACGCGATCTTCTTCGAAAAAACGAGGGAGCTTCATGCTGCGGGCGCTGCGGCGCTCGGCTCTGGAAAGAATCCGGCGGAATCAGGACTCATCTTCGGGTTCGAATGGCTCGGCGGCGATCTTGCCGTCCGCTTTTTTCAGCAGAATCTCGACGCGGCCTTCAGCCTCTTCCAACTGCTTCTGGCATTCGCGCGAAAGCTTCACCCCCTCTTCGAAGAGCTTCATCGCTTCATCGAGCGAGAGGTCGGCGCTTTCCAGCCTCTTCACCACTTCTTCCAGCCGCGTCAGCGACTTTTCGAATTCGCCTTTGCGCGCCTGTTCCACGCTTGTTTTATTTGCGGGAGAGCTCATTTGCGCAGCCATTCTAGCAGTTCGCTGCCCGGAGACAAATAGCACGTGCAACGCCGCCGCAGCTCTTGCTTGGCATGCACTTCAAGCGCAGAATCGGCGTATGCCATTGGAATTCACCACCTCCTACGCAAAGGACTCCGTCGACATCCTCAAGCATTACAAGCGCCTCGCTGAGCGCGCTTTAAAGCAAGCGCCCGACGAAGCCCTCACTGTATCCCCCGACCCCGAATCCAACTCAATCGCCGTAATCGTAAAACACATGGCTGGCAACATGCGCTCCCGCTTCACGGATTTTCTTACGACCGATGGCGAAAAGCCTGATCGCAACCGCGATACGGAATTCGAAGCGCCTCCGCAATCGCGCGCGGAAATCATGGCGTTGTGGGAACGGGGCTGGCAGCGCGTTTTTGACGCTCTCGGTCCGCTTTCGGACGCCGATATGGCCCGCACCGTGATGATTCGCGGCGAGGCGCACTCGGTGATGCAGGCGATCAATCGCCAGATCGCGCACTATTCGTACCACGTGGGCCAGATCGTCTTTCTTGCCAAGCATTTCGCTGCGGTCCGCGCCGAGTGGGTCGCCGTCACGATCCCGCGCGGCAAATCCGCGGACTTCACGGCGCGTGTCGCTGCAGGCAAGGCTTCTCAACGCTGAGCACGTTTCCCATGAGAAAGCCTGCCGCGGATTTCTCGTCCCGCGCCGTGCATCTTGCTAAAATGGCCTTTCCAGGCATGGATTTCGCATACGCATCTCCTAAAACCCTGGCTCTTTCGTCCACAGTTGCTCGATGAGCGCCCTGCACATCTTCGGCGTGCTGATCCTGATCGGGATCAACGGCTACTTTTCGGCCGTCGAATTCTCGCTCGTGGCCGTCAGGCAATCGCGCATCCGGCAGCTGGTGAAAGAGGGCAATCCGCGCGCGCGAATCGTGGAAAGTTTGCTGGCGGACATGGGCCGCGTCGTCTCGGGAGTGCAGGTGGGCATTACGCTGACGAGTCTTTCTCTCGGCTATTTAGGCGAAATTGCGCTCTCCCGAATGCTCGATCCGCTGGTGCAGATGATTCCGCGGCCGTGGGCCGCCGTCACTGCGCATGGCGTCGCGCTCGTGCTCGCGTTCGGCCTGCTCACCACGCTTCAGGTGACGTTGGGCGAACTGGTGCCAAAAGGACTCAGCCTTGCTAGAGCTGAACGCGTCGCGCTCCTCGTCGCACGGCCCTTTCACTGGTTCCTCCACACCTTCAGTTGGGCGATCAACCTGCTCGATGGCCTTGCGGACAAAGTTCTCTTGCCTCTCGGCGTCACCGGCGCGCAGAGCCACACCGTTGTGCCGACCACCGAGGAACTCCAGGTAATTCTCCAACAGGCGCGCGAAAGCGGCTTGCTTCCGGCGACAGAAGTGAAATTCATCCAGAACGTGATGGAATTGAGCGGCGTGCAAGTGCGCGAAATCATGGTGCCGCGGCCGGACATGCACGTGCTCCCGATCGACGCATCCCTCGACGATGTAATGCTTATGTTCGCAACCACGCAGCGTTCACGGCTGCCGGTATACGAGGGCAACATCGACCATATCGTGGGCTTTGTCCACGTCAAGGACGCGATGTGGATCCTCGTCGAGCGAACGCGTCGCACCGAGGAAAATCAGCCCGCACCTGACTTTCACCTGCGCAGCCTCTTGCGCGACGTCCTCATCGTGCCGGAGACCAAGCCCGCAAGCGAATTGCTGCTCGAATTCCGCGCACGCCGCGCGAGCCTTGCCATGGTCGTGGACGAATTCGGCAGCATCCTCGGACTCATCACACTCGAGGATATTCTCGAGCAGATGGTCGGCGAGATTCACGACGAATTCGATGTCGAGGAGCGACCGACCCTTTTGCCCGACGGCGGCCTGATTTTTGACGCAGGAATCAACGTGCGCGACCTCGCCGCGCAATACAACATCTCGCTTCCCGAAGATCCAGCCTACGAGACGGTAGGCGGATATGTCCTCAGCCGCCTTGGAATCATTCCTCGCGGCGGCGAAAGCTTCGAAGATGTCGGCTATCGCTTCACGGTTGTCGAGATGGACCGGCGTCGCGTTTCCCGCGTGAAAATTCAGAGGCTGCCGCAAGCCTCGGCCCATTCGGCGCCTGCCACGCCGGACCAGGCGCGCGGGCCGCATACGGACCAGCTCGATCATCATCAGGTGACCGTGCATCACGGCGCGAAGGAGCGTCACGCGAAATGATCCGCTACATCGGCGTGCGCCTGCTTCTCGCTATTCCCGCGCTTTGGCTCATCCTGACGATGGTTTTTCTCCTGGCGCACATCGTTCCCGGCGACCCCGCGCAGCAAATGCTCGGCGAAGGCGCTCGCGCCGAAGACATTCTGCAGCTGCGTCACACCCTCGGGCTCGATTTGCCAATTCACGTGCAATACGAGCGATATTTCGCGGGAGTGCTCCACGGCAATCTGGGCCAGTCCTTTCACTTTCAGGAGCCCGTAACCGAAGTCATATTGCAACACTACCCCGCCACACTGGAGCTGGCGATGGTCGCGCTGGTCGTTTGCGCCGCAATCTCAATCCCTGCCGGAATGTTCGCCGCAGCCAAACGCGCAACCGCCGCCGATCACGCCGTCGGCGTCTTCACGCTCCTTGGACTTTCAGTCCCGAATTTTGCGCTCGGCCCGCTGCTGATGTTGTTTTTCTCGGTCAAACTCGGATGGCTCCCCGTTTCGGGTCGGGGCTCGGTGGCGAATCTCGTCTTGCCGGCCGTCACATTGGGCGCCGCGTTGGCGGCGATTCTCGCCCGCATGGTGCGAGCCTCCGTCATGGAAGAACTCGCCAGCGATTACGTGCGCACGGCGCGCGCCAAAGGGCTCACCGAATGGGCCGTCCTTTGGCGCCACGCGTTTCGCAACGCGCTGATCCCAACGCTCACGGTCATTGGCTTGCAATTCGGCACGCTGCTGGCAGGCGCGATCATAACCGAGACAATCTTTTCGTGGCCCGGTATTGGCCGATTGACTGTCCAGGCCATCGAGGCACGCGACTTTCCTCTCTTGCAAGGATGCATCTTGCTGATCGCCGTCACATATGTGGTCGTGAATCTCGCCACTGACTTCATCTATGCGCTTGTCGACCCGCGGGTGAGCCTCGAATGAAATCCTTGCGCGATTTTCTACGAAGCAGCGGACCTGGTCGCTGGGCCTTTGGGCTCACCGTGCTGCTCACGGTCGTCGCGATTACCGCGCCGCTCATTGCGCATGCTGATCCCACCGCGCAGCATCTTGCCATCCGGCTTTCGCCGCCGAGTTGGGCGCATTGGATGGGCACCGATGAACTCGGCCGCGATGTGTTCGCGCGTATCGTCTACGGTACGCGCATTTCCATGCTGGTCGGCACATGCGTCGTGGCCGGCGGGGGTGTCCTCGGGCTCGCGGTCGGTGCCATCGCCGGATATTTCGGCGGCTGGCTCGATCATGTGTTGAACATTGTGCTGATCAATGCGTTTTTGTCGTTCCCCGGCATTTTGCTGGCAATCGCCTTCGCCGCGTTTCTCGGTCCAGGACTCGACAAAGTGATCTTCGCGCTGATTATTACGGGATGGGCGGGTTATGCGCGCTTGGCTCGGGCGCAAATCCTGCAGGCGCGCGAAATGGAATATGTGCTCGCGGCGCGATCCCTCGGCGCGTCGGATATGCGTATCCTGGTTCGTCACCTGCTGCCCAACATTCTTCAGCCTGTGCTGATCCAGGCGACGATCGGCATGGCCGGCGCCATCCTCGCGGAATCCACGTTGAGCTTCCTTGGCCTCGGCGTGCTCGCTCCCACTCCGAGCTGGGGCGCGATGCTGAACGACGCACGCAACTACCTATTCGAAGCGCCCTATCTCGTGGTGTTTCCCGCGTTGGCGGTGATGACCGCCGTGCTTGCCTTTAACCTGCTGGGCGACGCCCTGCGAGACTGGCTCGATCCGCGCATGCGCGCCCACCTGATCCTGCAAACCATCCAACGCCGATTCCTCTAGCCGTTTGCGAAAATGCTGGTTTTGGAAGCGCGGCCTTTAGAGTCTGTGTGACAACGACGAGATTTTTGTGGGTCGTGGCTTTCTCCACAACATAAAGCCGGAGAAATCACTCCGGCTTCAGCCGGTGAAGTACAGGTTCCGTTTTACTCTCACGAACTCTTCAGCCGACGATTGACGCGCTATCCTCGCCGCCATGCCGGACTCCCAGTCGCCGCTAGCGTTGGCTTTCGCGACTCAGCCCAATTCAACGGTCACTTCCGCGCCGCGCATCGTGCCCAATGTACGCGCCGCGCTCCCACGATTCACACAAATCTCGAGATATCCGCTCGATCCCACGATGGCGATAGCCTCGCCCGGCCCAGCGTCGGCAAATGTCGATCCCAATCTGTTCACCGACCCATTGCCCGCGTGGATCGTGAATTTTGCGTCCGGAGCGAATAGCGCAGGCGCGCTTTCGGCGGTGAAGTTCGTCGCGAGGTTGCCAAAATGATCCACGCGCAGGATCACGCCTTTGATAGTCTTGCCGTCTGCCTTCGGCTTCGGCAGCGAGAAGCGAATGAAGTCCGTGATGGGCTCGCCAAAGGCGGAGCTCTGCCATGATTTCGTGAGCCACGCGGCCACAGGCGCGAAAATATCCCGCCCGTGAAACGTCTTGCTGATCGGCTGGCGAAAATAATGCTCGGAAGTGAGATTCCACACGTAAAGCGCTTCCGCCCGGTCGTAAACGGCAGAAAGCACGCCATTGTCCGGCGCCACAAAATAGTGCTGGTCCGCCGCAACCAGAATCGGCCGCCGCGGCGTCCCCACGCCCGGATCCACCACAACCACATGCACCGTCTTGGCGGGGTAATATTTGTAGGCTTCCCCAATCGTGAGCGCGCCGTCGAGAATATCGTGCGCCAGCACGCCATGGGTGATATCCACGAGCATCACATCAGGGTTGATGCTCAGGATCACGCCCTTCATCGCGCCGACAAGATGATCGTTGATGCCGTAGTCCGTGGTGAGTGTAATGATCGGGCGCGCCAAGGTCCGCTCCTCCGGTTTTTTCGCTCGCGATTCGGTTCCGCAGCGGTACTTTTGACGCTAACGGACGCTCGCAAGAGTGTCAAGGCAACCGGCGCGATGTAGTAACGAAACCTCCGGCGGCCCTCGTGGCCTCTGTAACACCTCCTATTGGTCGTTCAGATCGATTTCGCCAATTCCGCCGTGAACGGTCAGGTCAATCGTCGCCGTCGTCTTGCCGTAGGCAGCGTTCACGTATTCGTCGCCCTGTTTCGTAAGCCCGGTCACGTTGATCGAGCCGATGCCGCCCGAGGCTTCCACCCGCACGGCGACGTCGCTGGGCAGCCGGATGCGCGCCTGCCCGATGCCGCCCTGAATATCCGCCGAAACGTCCTGCTTCCGCGGCCCGGTCAGATCGAGCATCATTTGCCCCACGCCCATGTGCACATCGAGGTGCGTCACGTTGACTTTCGAAAAATCCAGATTGCTCTGACCCGCGCCCATCTGCAGCGTGATATCGAGCGGGACTGTGTCGTTAAAGTGAAAAGTCCATCTGTTGTCATGATCTCCGAAACTCGGCTCGTCGCCGTTTCCGTTAAACGTTAGTTGCCCGTGGCCATCCTCAACGGCGTAGTTCAGCTTGGGCGCGCTCTCCGAATCGTCGTAATGGTAATCGGCGTCAACCAAATGGTCCGAGCCACCGCTCACATTCAGTTCCCCGGCCGGGATTTCCAGATTCGCTGTCACGCCGCTCGCTCCCTGTAAATCGACGGTCTGCGTGCTCTGTTGTTCCTTGTAGCTTCTGTGCTCTCCGTGGCGCCAAAGGCCGAGACCGAGCAACAGCATCAGTAGCACAATGGCGATCAGCACGCCGGAAACGTCTGACGCGCCCGGTGCGCCGTCGTATCGCCGGGCAGCATAGTAATCCCAGACCTTGCCAAGACCGATCAGGATCAGAATCACCGGCCAATATCGCGTCAGGATCAGCCACGGATCGAACGACGGTACCAGGTTCGCCACCAGGAAGAAAACGCCGATGCAGATCAGAATCACTGGGCCGACGAACGATCTTCGAGGTGGAATCGGGGCCGAAGCCATGTGTCACCTCCCTTCGCCAGTAGATACGATAAAGGGCTTCGAAATGTTTCGCCTGTAAAGGACTGGAACTACTAGAACTCCTGGCGCGGGCGACACAGAAAATCGCCCCCTCGACCCCATATCCGAAAAAGCAGGGATTGCCAAAACGCTCGGGACATTCAATAATCGGCCACGCCAATTTCACCGGTGGAGTGAAGGCGCGCTCCGCGCTGAACTTGGGAGCAGATGTTCGTCCCCGCGAACAGGAAGGTCACAATGAAAGTCCTCTCGTACTCCCTTATCGCTGCCGCGGCAGTTTGCTTCGTCGGCCTCGGGGCGCCGGCCGTTTCGGCGCAGAATGCGCAGGGTTATGTCGGCAATGGACGCAACGTACAGGACCCTGACGCTATGGCAATCGTGAAAGCGTCTGACGCGGCGGATTACACCACTTCCCAGCAGATTCGCGCTGCGATCGCGTCGGACTCCTCGCTCGCAGCCGATGCGCAAGACCTGAAGGTCCTCACGATGAACGGCAGAGTCTTCATCGCAGGGCCCGTTGGGTCAAACAACGAAGAAGCGGCCGTGCTGGCGAAGGCCATCGCTCTTGTCGGCGATCAGAGCGTGGTCGACCAGATGTACGTCCCGCCCTTCACGGACTCGTTGATCCAGGATGAGCCGGTCGTAGCGCAGGCGCTTTAGCAGCCGCGCTCTTGGCAAGCTACTTTCGGCAAGCGATGCCCTCGCCGGCGCGAGCCATGGTGGCCGCGCCCGGCGTGCTCAGGCACGCGCCGTGACTCTTCGCTATCCCTGCGTTGTCTCGGCGCCCGCTCTGCCGCATAATGGATCTATAGGGTAGCGAGAGCGATGCGCAAGTCCTCAATCATTCTGTTGGGCGCGGCATTCGTGGCGCTGTTTCTGGCTGTGTTCGCCATCGGCATGGCTGCGCGCAACTTGCGTCGCGCCGGTGATTCTCGCGCCGCTGCTAAAGCGGCGGCTAGCGTGGCTCCCGCTGACGACGCGGCAGACGTGGTCCAATTCGCCAGCGACCCCGCCCTCGCCCCGGCCTTCACCATCGACGATTTCGCCGGCCAGGCCATTTCGCCCGCGAATTTCTCAGGCAAAGTGGTGCTCTTGAGTTTCTGGGCCACCTGGTGCCCGCCCTGCCACCTTGAGATTCCCGAATTGATCGACCTCCAGAAGCGCTACAAAGACCAACTCCAAATCATCGGCATCTCCATGGACGACGCCGACACCCCCGCGGAAATAAAGCACGTCCACGACGTCGCCACCGAAATGGGCATCAATTATCCCGTCCTCATGGCGAACCAGAAGCTCGTCGACGCCTATGGCGGCGTTCCCGCCTTGCCTACCACGTTCGTGCTCAATACAAACGGTCGCGTGGTGCAAAAGCACACTGGCCTCTATCCCACCGAGGACTTCGAAAACGAAATCCGCGTCCTTCTTCACATGCCCGTAAACGCAAAAGTCGAAACCTTCGAAGACACCGGCCAGATTTTCCTGCAGAACGCCGCTAAGGCCACCGAGCTTCCCGGCGTCGACTTCTCGGGCCTCACGCCCGCCCAGAAGCGCGAAGCGCTCAAGCGTATGAACGCGGAAGATTGCACCTGCGGCTGCGGCCTCACCATCGCCGAATGCCGCGTCAACGACAGCGATTGCGACATCAGCAAAGCCCTCGCCGCCAAAATCATTCAGGAAGTAAAGGCAGGATCGCCCGGCACACAGACCGCGCTGCAATCCCCGGCTTCCGCACAGTAATTTCAGTCCTCGCGCGCAGGGCGCTCCAAAAAACGAAAGCCCAGCGTGCGCCGCCGCTGCGAGGTCGGTCGCCGCACGCTGGGCCAAGAGGGAGGCGTGCTTAGTTGTCGTACCTCATGCAGATTTGCAATTGATTCATCGCCGCATCGATCGCCTTGATCGCGTCAACGCGGTGCCCGCCGAAATCGTGATTCGCTTCCTGCAGATGCGTCTTGGCTCTTTCCAGCGAGTTCAGCGCCGCGCGAATTTCCGGGTGCGGCGGCGCAGGAGCAGCCGCTGCCGCAGCCGGTTGCGGCGCCGGCGCTGCGAATGAAGCCGGAACAGCCTTCGAGAACGTGAGAGTAAGCACCATTGCCGCGAGTACAGATCCTGTCAGAATCCACTTCTTCATCAGAGCTTCCTCCATGCCCGTGGACGTGCGGGCCCCACGTGATTTACTTCAACCCCTCAAACACCAGGCCGCGTGAAATGTTTTGCGACGCCTCCGGCTGGACCTGAAGCCGCCGCAAGCCCGATCATAGCGCGCCCCCGCGAACCACCAAGCGCCGCGCCATTCGCCTGTAATCAAAGAAGCAAGATCGATCGCCCACGCGGACACGCCGCCACGCCGCGGTTGACGCCACGCCCATCCTGTCATAGCCTTCGTTGTGCCTTCGTATCGGCCACTGTTGCGCGCGGGTCTAGCGCGCCTGCCTGCCGGTAGGCAGGCGTTTCTCGGCGGGCATCTTCGAATTAGCTTTTGACTTTGCCGTTGGTTTGGATTCCCTTTACGCGCCCCGGAGCCTCCGTGAAAAAACCCGCGCACAAACCGCGCCGCATTTCCCGCCGCGAATTCGCACGACGCGGCGCCCTCGCCGCCGCCTCAGCCGCCTTCGCCCATGACGCCTCCGCGCAAACGCCCGAACCCGCGCTCTCCGCTGAAGGTCAGACCGAAGTCGACAGCAAAGTCGCCGCCGTCCTGCGCCAATACGGCACCCTGCTCACCAACGAAGAAAAACTCGACCTCCGCCGCCTCCTCACCGAAGCCCAAAAGCCCCTCGACGCGATGCGCCAATTCATCACCGAAAATTGGGACCAGCCCGCCGACGTCTTGAAGCTCTACCCCGAAGCGGCGGCCGCCGCCGAGCCGCCCGCGCCCGAAGGCCGCCGCAAATGACGGAGCGCCGCGCATGCTAAGCGACGACGTCCTCTACCTCACCGTCCGCGAACTCGGCGAGCGCATCCGCGCAAAACAAATCTCTCCCGTCGAGCTCACCGAAAGCTATCTGGACCGCAGCCAGAAAGTCGGCCCGCAACTGAACGCTTACGTCACGCTCACGCACGATCTCGCGCTGGCGCAAGCGAAGCAGGCCGAAGCCGAAATCGCCGGCGGCAATTATCGCGGCCCGCTGCACGGCATTCCCTACGCCGCGAAAGACTTGCTCGCCGTGAAGGGCTACAAAACCACCTGGGGCGCGCGCGCCTTCCACGATCAGGCCTTCGACTACGACGCCACGGTCATCGAAAAACTCAATGCCGCGGGCGCCATCCTCATCGGCAAAGCCGCCATGATCGAACTGGCCGGCGGAATGGGCTATCGCTACGCCTCCGCATCGCTCACCGGCCCGGCAAAAAATCCCTGGAACACCGCCTACTGGACCGGCGGCTCATCCAGCGGCCCCGGCGCCATCGTTTCCGCTGCGCTTGCCGCGTTCGCCATCGGCACCGAAACGTGGGGCTCGATCGTTTGCCCTTCCGCGTTCTGCGGCGTCACAGGACTGCGTCCCACATTCGGCCGCGTCAGCCGCCACGGCGCGATGGCCTGCGCCTATTCGCTCGATAAGATCGGCCCGATGGCGCGCTCCGCCGAAGATTGCGCGCTCGTGCTGGCTGCGATTGCCGGCCACGATCCGCTCGACCGCAGTTCCCTGCCCGAAAACGAAGCCGCGTTCGCCTATCCGCCGCCCGAACCAAAGCCGCGCCGCACAACTCACGCCGCGCAACCCGCGCCCACAACTCCGCTTCGCATCGGCTGGCTCACCAACGCGTGGCAGAAACCAAATGCAGAAGTCGCGTCGCTCACGCGCGCCGCCGTCGAGCTGCTTCAGCGCAACGGAATGAGGCTCGCCGACGCGAAACTCCCCGACGGGCCGTATGAAGCGGCCACAGGCACGATTCTCTCCGCCGAAAACGCGGCCGCGTTCCGCAAATTTCTGGTAGAAGGCCGCGCTGTCGACCTCACCGATCCGCTCGGCCGCATCGGCGGCTACGTGCACCAGCAGGTTTCCGCCGACGATTACATGCTCGCGCTGCAAATCCGCGCCATCTTTCAGGAGCGCGTCGATAAACTTTTCGACGATTTTGACGTGATCGCCGCGCCTTCGCTGCCCGTCGCCGCCACAAAACTCGACGCGAATATCGAGACGGATCTCGCCTTTCCCGACCCGCTCGGCGGCATCGGCAATCTCTGCGGCTTGCCCGCCATCAGCGTCCCTTGCGGCTTCGCCGCCGCCAATTTGCCCGTCGGCCTGCAATTCCTCGCCCGCGTCCGCTACGACCGTGTCCTCGTCGCCATCGCCAGCCTCTTCCAGCAGCACACCCAATGGCACCAGCAGCGCCCCCCGGTTTAGTGCCGCCGCATCTTTGCCGGCGCTTCGTTTTTTTTGCTCCCTCCAAAAAGCTATTTTAATATCGATTAGAAAATTGCATGTTGCTGGAAAGCGGGGACTTGCGGCGATTTCTAATCGCAGCGATATCGATTAGAAATGCCACCTTTTCAGCATTTTTCAGTTATTCTCGGGCACCTCCGGCAGGGGGAGCTGGGCCATCGGGGCCGTTTGCTGAAGGCTGCGGTTAGCTGCGACGGTCGCCGCTTGGATTGGGATCGGGCCGGTGGTTTCGGTGGTGATGATCACCCGTCTGGCAGGCTCTACCCATCGGTTGTCCTCGGTGAGACAGGCTTGGGCTCGGATGGCTCGGATGACCGCGTCGGCGGTGACGTCGACCTGTGCGCCGCGTTCAATGATGCGATCGAGGCCGAGTCGCATTCTTTCTCGCCGGAGGGAGAGGAGGCTGAAGGCGTGAGCATGGCGATAAACTGCCATTTCGGGGACGTGGTATTCGTGGGCGATGCAGTTGTTTGGCCGCCACAGGAGGAAATCTTCCTCGATCTGATCGCGTTCGGGGTGACGGCAGATTTGGCATTTCCGGCTGTGGCGCCCTGGGGATGGCGGGTGGGCTAGAAGCCTTTTGTTTTCAGCGGAGACCAAATCGGATTCTGCGGGTTGGGTTGGAGCGGGGTTGTAGTACTCGATGCTTGCCGGCTCGATTGAGATTGAGGCGGCGTCGGTGTAGGACGGTTGGTCCATTGTTAAATCCTCCGAGAGAAGTTTATCACGGCAGGTACTCAAAAGTCAATAAGAATCGGGGTACTAGGACCGCTTTTCCCGATTTAGGAATTTCCCATTTTGGGAAATCGGGATGTCGGCTGGTGCGGCGGCTTGCGCAGTGGCTGCAATTGGTCGCTTAAGATGGGCTTATTTGACGGGTTTTGCACGCTAAATCGGCCTATTTTGCACTATTTTCGCGCTCGTTTTTCGAGGCGTGCGGTTTCGGCGTTGAGGGCGGAAAGGCGTCAATCGTCCCTGCCGGGACTTTATGGTTTGGGGGGTTGGCTCCCGGCATTCCGCTTCGCTCCATGCCGGGCTAAGTGCAATCGCCGCTGCCTTCGGCGGCTGGTCCCGCGCTTCCGTTCGATGTGATGCGCCCGTGGGTGCTTCGCCAGTGGGCTTTATTCGTCGTCGGCCAGGAGGGCTCGTCCTGCGGGACTTTTGATGATTTCGGGATAGGTCACTTCGCCGTTGGTCAGGGTCATCAGCAGCACGGCGTTGTTTTTGACCCACTTAAAGGGAATATTCTTCCTGTAGCGCTGCGGGTACGGGTCTGGATACTCCGAGAGCCAATTGTTGAAGAATTCGCTCATGGAGCTCCCATGCGCGTATCGCAGGTCGACGCGGCGTAGATTGTCGCGGTGGTCGAAAAACAAATGGCCGACTTCGGAATCCCTTTTTAATTTTTCCCTGCCGGAATTCTTATGGTACTGGTATTCGTAGCTGCCGCCATTGAATGCGGATTTCACCTCGTATTGGGAAAGATCCGTCCCGGCTGCTAGCTTTTTTCCTACATCCTGGACCAGAATCGAAGCAAGCACCTCCCAGTCGGATGACATCGCGGCACCCGGAGGGTGGACTTCACGCGCATTGTAGAGGCGGAGTTTGCCTTGAAGGGGCCCGTACATGTAAGCGTGAAAAAACATGAGCGCCTTCTCGAAATCAAGATTTGTCGGGATATCGCCAATCTTGGCTGGCTTTTTCTTAGGCAAGGACGTCACGCAACTCGCTCGATGCTTTCCAAGCTAAGCAGAGGCGTGAGCAGGTGTTTTTCGATCCACCTGACCACCGGCACTGCCACGCCATCGCCGAAAAGGTGATACGCGTCATTGTACCGCGGCGGGAGGGGATAAGTGTCGGGGAGCCCCATTAATCGTGCGGCTTCACGGGGCGAAAGCAGTCGCGTCCGGATGCGTCGTTTTTCGACAATTATCACAGTCTGACGGCTTGACCCCCCTACGGGCGTTCTCAAACAGCCGGAAACTCCGTCGAAGCGAACCTCGGCACGCTGGACTGCGCGCCCATCCCCAACCGGCCTCGTTCGCTTGTAAAGGGTCCCAACGTGGCGACCGCCGCAACGCAGGGCGTCGGTGACGGTCTTGCGGTGGCTGGGTGACATAAGCCGCAGCAGCTTACGTGTTTCTGACGGCGAGTGCCAGGCCGTTCCTGTCGGATTCTTTTCGAGTATGGATGCGAACGTGTCGCCGGTTCTTTTGGGCACTGGCAATCTCCACCAGACCCAGTGCTTGGCCACTGCATCGGGAAGTTGGGCCTGCGCCTTGATAAGGGACTTGCTGTGCCACAGTTCCGACGGCGTGTGCGAAGCGAGCCCGCTGGTGATCGCAACTGTGCCGCGGAACCCGATTATGAATAGTCTCGGCCGCGACTGCGGCAGGAAGTGAACGGCGTCTATTACTAGTGCCCCGGTGGAATAGCCCGCCTCGGTCAATCGGGTGACGATTGAGCAGAAATCGCGGCCTGAATGTGAGGTCAACGTTCCGATGACGTTCTCTAACACGACCAGTTTGGGGGCGCGGTCCTCCGCAATAACATGTGTCATAAGTCGCCAGAACGGCGTGAATGTGCCGCTCCGCTCGCCGGCAAGCCCTGCGCCGTTCCCGGCCAGCGACAGATCCTGACACGGGAACGAGGCCCAGACCAAATCGGCGATATCCGGTAAATCGTTTGAGGTCAGGGTGGTTACGTCGGCGACCTTGAGCTCAGGGGACGCGCCGAAGAATTCTCGATATGCAGTGGCTTTCTTCTCGGAAATATCATTTGAAAAGATGCAGTTCCAGTTGTCACCAAGCCCCAGGCGGGCCATTCCGCCGCCGGCGAAGAATTCGTACCAAGCTCGCCTCGGGGTACTCATGGCCGCATCCTCGCAAAACGATCGAGCCTGCTCTCCAAACCCTTACGCTGACGAACTTCGCACTCCCAGATCACCATTGTCCGCCAACCTTTCGATCGCAAGGCGCGGCTGTTGCGCGAATCGCGTATAGCGTTTCGAGCCTGCTTGGATTTCCAATAGGCACGGTTCGTTTTCGGAAGACCGCCGGCCTCGCAGCTATGTCCGTGCCAAAAACATCCATGCACGAAGATGGCCTTTCGGAGTTTAGGAAGAACAATATCGGGCTTTCCGGGAAGGTTCGACGCGCAGCTCCGATAGCTGATACGCATACTCCTTAGAATCGCGCGCACGCGCAGTTCGGGCGCGGTTCCTCGCGAACGAACGCTGCGCATAATTTCGCTGCGCTTGGCCGCGGCAAAGGTATCCATGAGACGGACGCTTCCTCACTCTATGACAAAATCTTGCACCGCGCTACCGGTTTGAAACTGGGGTCCCGAATTGGTCGGGATGACGCTGGCCCTGAGGGGTCGCCGGTCGTGCGCGGTCGTCGTATTGGTCGATGAAGAGCTGAGCCTCACCTCTTTTTGGATCGGGAGCGGACGGCCTTCTTCTGCTCCACGGTCTTAAACGCCTTGAATGGGATCGTTTCGCCCGACTTTGTCTTGAACTTCACGCGTGTCGGTTTTGCGACCGTTTTAGTGGCTTTGAACGTGACGATCCTTGAGGCCATGAGCCACTCTACCATGCGAAGACGCATTGACGCAGGACGTGGGGAGAACGCCGGCAGGATGCCGGCGCCACCACATAGCGGCGAAGGCGAATTCGAAGGCGGGTCGGGCTCATAGGCCTCAGTTCTGGGCCGGGTTCTCGATGTGTTGGATCACAATAGTGTCCACGGGTGCAGTGGTAGATTTCAGAGTCAGGCCGAGTTGTTCCTGGAGCGCGGTAAGCAGCGACGCGCGTGAAGATTCCAAGAGCTCTGCACTGTTATTCGCTTGACCACCGATTGTGGGCATGGGCATTCCGGCAGGCGCTTTTCGTGTCCAATGGAGCATGAAGCTATAACGGCCGTGAAGACCGGTCTGGTCCACAAGGACTCGGCTCGTTAGCTCCGGGCGCGTTGAAAGGAGCCCAGCGAAAGTATCGAAGTCGCAGGACCTCACGTCCATCCAGGGGAGTGGGAAGGGCGCGGGCACGTTCCCCGGAGCGATGTCGGTTATTCGGCAAGGTCCGTCGCCGGTTTTATCTTTGGCGATCCTTGGGCCATTCTCGGCCAAAACCAATTCATAAACGGGAAGCACCTTGGTCTCGTGCCTTACCCGCAGCTTGAAACGATTTATCAGCAGGGAGCGAAATACCGCTTTGACTGCGTCTGTCCGGCGCTCCTCCGCGGGATACAACAGGAGAGCCGGCCCTGAGCGAAGGGGAGGCTCGATTTGATCCGATAAGGATTTCGGCAGCTCCGCGTCAATATTAAAGACCTCGGTCTTCATCCAGTCCGGGCCTCCCGAAACTTGAACCGGCTTTAGCGGACCCTGCTGCTCGCCGTATGCGAACATGATTATGTCGATTGCAGGTTCTATCGTGACGAATTCATTGCCAGATGCCCGGATTCCCGCGGCGGGTGCATCGTTCGGTTTGATCGAGGCGCTATCGAACCAAGGGTATCGCCCGTTGGTCGCTCCTGTTCCCTTGGTTCCACCTTTCGATGCACTCGTCATTCCTAAGGCAAGCACTGTCGCAATCGCGACGGCTGGGGCACCTTGGCGCAGCGATTTTCTCCCTGATGTCGGCTGCTGGCCTATGTGGCGAGACATGATGAGATGAGAGTTGACATGGACTGAGCATACTCCTATTGGATGAGTTTCTCTAAAGCAACGGGAACGGTAACGTTTCCCAGCCGGAGGGCGGGCGCTACTTTGCTTTTGCGGGACGGGTCGACGCCGTCTCAGCCGAGGCCGATGAATCGCTGCCGTTCAGAACTGCAGAAAGGGGCAAAGCGGCCAGCCCCATCTTCACGAATCCTCTTCTCGTGTGATCCATCGCCGATTCCTCCGAGGATCCAAACTTTCCGGGAAGTCCCGGACTTACGTTACTGCGGGAGGGCGAGGGCGATCAAGCCGACGGGGCCTTTCTGATTGGGGTCGGCGGCTTTATCGCTGCAACCCGTGTCACACGATGCGCTGAAGAGCAGGTACTGGCGGCCGTTCAGTTCGTAGGCCGAAGGCGAGCCTGACGTGGTGGCGCCCAGGTCAATCGAACGGAGTTCCTGGCCGGTGTCGGCGTCGTAGAAGTGAATCCTGTGATCGGCGGCGGCGACAATGACAAGGCCGGTGCTGGTGACGAGGGACGAAGTTTTGGTGTCTTCGTCCGCGCCGGTGCCGTGAGGGCCGCCCGCGCTGACAACGCGATAGTCGTCGCCAACACCGATCTGCCATTTGATCGTGCCGGTATTCAGATCGTATGCGGTGAGCGAGGTATAGGGCGGCTTGCGGGCTTCCATCTCGACGCCGTAGTCGTTGAAGTTGAGACGATACTCGGGGTGCGGAACGCCCTTGGGATAGTCCGTCATCGTGCTGGTGCCGTAAGGAGGCGTGGTTCGCGTTTCGGTGGGGCCGGTCTGCACCACCGGCCCGGGAGGGAAGGTCACGCTGGGGCGGGCGCCGCGTCCGGCGCGCCCGGCGCCTCCGGTGATGAGGTAAGTGATGAGGGCATTGAGACCGGCATTGCTGAATTGCTGGAAGCTGGGCATGCGGCCCTTGCCACCCTGGATGGTGGCCTGGATCTGATCTCGCGAGAGGTGGTCGGCAATTCCAGTGAGAGGAGGGATGCTGCCCGGCTGGCCGGCGCGATCGGCCCCGTGGCACACGGCGCAATTCTGGGAGTAAATCTGCGCGCCCGATCCGCCCGCGCCGCCGGCTCTGACGCGCGATTGTCCCGGAGGCAGGAACTTGATCAACGTGGGGTAATTCAACGCCATCACGTAGACCGATCCGTCGGTGGGATTGGCGGAGGTCATGCCAAAGTTCGTGCCGCCCTGATTGCCGGGCATGTGGATCGTTTCATCGAAGCCGATCGGGGTGAAGAAGCCCTGAAAACGCGCCTCGCTGACGCGGTCGGTCAAGGCGGCGCGCTGCTCGGGTGTGAGGATGTAAGGATCTATGTCCGCGACCGTGAAGCTATGGCTGGTGAAAGGGGGCGGCAAGACCGGAATGGGCTGGGTGGGCGAGACGACTTCGCCCGGCACAGGAGATGGATGCGGAACAGGCGTTTCGGGGATCGGCCAAATCGGCTCGCCGGTGACGCGATTGAAGACGTAGAGATAACCCGTCTTGCCGGCCAAGGCGACGACATCGATTTTCTTGCCGTTTCGCGTGATGGTGGTGAGCATGGGCGCGGCGACGTTGTCATAGTCCCAGATATCGTGATGCACGGTCTGAAAATGCCAGAGCAGCTTGCCGGTGCGAGCGTTGATGGCGAGCAGGCAATCGGCGTAAAGATCGTCGCCGACGCGGTCAGCGCCGTAGAATTCGTCTTTCGCGGAGGCGGTGACAAAATAGGCGATGCCGCGCGCGGAATCGATGGAGAATTCGCCCCAGTCGTTGGCCCCACCGCTATATTTCCATGCGTCCTTCGGCCATGTTTTGTAGCCGGGTTCGCCGGGGTGAGGAATGGTGTGGAACTGCCAGGCGAGTTTGCCGGTGAGCACGTTGAACGCGCGTATATCGCCGGGGGGCGAGAAATAAACTTCGCCGTCGGACGAGCCGAGAAGGATCAGATTATCGAAGACTTTGCCAACCGATTGCCCAAAGGAGCGAAAGTTGGGATCGCGGCCCAGTCCTTTGTGCAGATCGACGGCGCCGTTCGTGCCGAAGGTGAGGATCGATTTGCCGGTTGTGGCGTCAATCTCCTGCAGGAAGTCGCCGACGGCAAATATGAGGCGCTTGTCCTTGCCGTCCTTGCTCTGCCAGTAGTTGAGGCCGCGGCGAGTCATGCCGGTAAGGCCGTCGTGGACCCAGATTTCTTTGCCGGTGGCGGCGTCTAGCGCGACGATGGCGCTGTTATCGCGGGCGTGCGTGTAGATCACGCCGCCGGCAACGATGGCGTTGACGTTGGTGTCGGCGTAGGGGTAAGTCCAGGCGACCTCGAGCTTGTCCACGTTGGCTTTGGTGATCTGGTCGGACTCGACGTAGCGATTACCTTCCGGGCTTCCCGCGTAGTCGGGCCATTGCTGAGCTTGGGATGCGGCAGCGGCAGTTGGCTGGTCGGAGGTCTGCGCGGAGATGGAGAAAACCAGCGCGCCGCCGAGCAAAACCGCGCAGGCCAGGCCGAGAACTCTCGTGGGCATCGCCTCTAAGCGTTTCATTGAGCAAAACCTCTCGTACGTCGTCGCGTAAAGAGAGTGATCTGGTGCGCCGGATTGTACACAGAGGGGCGACTGCGGCGCTAGTCTCGATACGTCGAGTTGCGACGCCCTACTGCGAGCTGGACGCAAGCGTTCGCGACGGGGCTCAGCGTGAAATCTTTCGCGAGCGAGGCGAGCGATTCAGGGGCTGGGGATCGGCGGGACCACGGTTGGAGGCGGGGGCGCGGCGACTGCGGTGGGGTTGAGGAGGACGAGATCGACGCGGCGATTTTGGGCGCGGCCTTCGGGCGTGTCGTTGGAAGCGACGGGATAATATTCGCCGTAGCCGGAGGCGGAGAGGCGGTCGGGGGCGATGCCGTATTTCGCGATGAAGAGCTTGATCATCTCGGTGGCGCGCGCGGTGGAAAGCTCCCAATTGGAATCGAAGCGGGCGGTGTGAATGGGAACGTTGTCCGTGTGGCCTTCGATGCGGATGTGAACGGGATACGAGCGGATCACATCGATGAAATGGGCGATCGTGGGAAGCGCGCCGGGCAAGACCGTGGCCGAGCCGCTATCGTAAAACCCCGCCTCTTTGAGGCTGACGACGATGCCTTCGCGCGTGGGCGTGACGGTGATGGTGTGCTTTTTGATTTCGGGAGCGAGGGCGGATTCGAGCTGGCCCTGCAGATTGGTCATCACCTCGCGGACGGGAGCGTTGGTCAAATCGCCCTGGGGCGAATTGACGAGACGGCCGATCGCCTGGTTGCGCTCCGCGTTTTCGACGATTTGCACGTTGGAAAACGGCATGGGCTCGGTATCGAGCAGAGAGGGCTTCGTATTGGAAGCCTGAAAAATTCCCATTTGCTGGAAGGCGACCTGGATTGCAAGAGCCAGCTGACCGACGCGGCGTTTATCGACTTGCGCCGAGGAATAAAGCACCACGAAAAACGCGAAGAGCAGCGTGATGAAGTCCGCGTAGGAAACGAGCCAGCGTTCATGGTTTGTGTGTTCTTCTTTTTTCTTTCTTTTCATCGTGCGCCGTTCTTCGATTGCTTCGATTCGGTGAGGAAGCTGAGCAATTTCGTCTCGACCATGCGAGGATTCGAACCTTCGAGGATGGAAATCACGCCTTCGAGAATGATTTCGTGGCGCAATTCCTCCTCGCGGTTGCGAATCTTCAGTTTGCCCGCGGACGGCAGAAAAAACAGGTTAGCCGCGCCGACGCCGTAGATCGTGGCGACGAATGCGACCGCGATTCCGCGGCCGACTTCGTTGATGTCGTTCAAGTGCTGCATCACCTGAATCAGGCCGAGCACCGCGCCGATGATGCCGATGGTGGGCGAAAAGCCGCCGGCGGATTCAAAAACGCGCGGGATGTTTTCGTCGCGCTCGGCGCGATTTTCGAGGTCCACTTCCATGATCTTTCGCAACTCGGCGGGTTCGGTGCCGTCGACGGCGAGCATCAGCGTTTTTTTCCAGAAGGGCTCGCGGATTTTTTCCACTTCGCTATCGAGCGAGACGATGCCGTCTTTGCGCGCTTTTTGCGCGTAGCGGACCATTTCCTTGACAACGAGCAGCGGGTCCTGGCCGTGCTCGAAAAAGACGTGCGCGAGGCTGGCGAACGCCGCAAGCACCACTGCAAGCGGAAATTGCACCATCACGGCGCCGAGCGTGCCGCCGAAAACGATCAGCGCGGCGGTCGGCTGCAGAATCTGGCCGATCTTGCCGCCCTCGAGGCTGAGGCCGAGGAGGATGCCCCCGACCGCGACGATGAGCCCGCCAAAAGTGCCTTTGTCCACGCACGCGCTCTCTTTCAGGAATTTGCGGCGCCACCACTGGTTTTGTTTCCCGCGCCGCCCGCCGCTTCCCTTTTCGGGCCTGGCGGATCGCCCGGCGGGCTCGTATCAAACACGACTGTAGGCGCTACGCGACGGTAAAAACGGTCGTGAAACTCGCCGATGCGCTTCAGCACTTCGGCCACGGATTCGCGCACGACTAATTTTTCGCCGGTGAGCAGGGTGATCACCGTGTCCGGCGCGTTTTCGATGAACTTGATCAGGTCCGCGTTCACCACGAGCGGCTGATTATTTAAACGAGTGAGATGAATCATTTGCGTCCCCGGTGACGCGATGCATGGGGCGGTCCATTCGCGCAACGAAGCGCGGTTGGGGCAGCCTCGAAGTACCTATCGGCAAAACGGGGCCGGGGTTGCGGGGTGTTCCATCTTTGGGCTGGCCTTTGGCACTTGGCTTGCGCGAAAGGGTTAGCGCTCGGTTTGGGCTGCGTTTTCGGCAATTTTTGCCGATTCGGCAGGAAGGAACTGCCCGGCACGGCGTTGCGCGTGGAGTCTGCAGAGGATTATGACGACTCTAGCTTTGTCGATGATTGTGAAGAACGCGGCTGCGGACTTGCCCGAATGTCTTGCGAGCATGCAAGGCGCCGTGGACGAAATCGTGGTCGCGGACACCGGGTCGGACGACGATTCGGTGCCGATTGCGCGTGCTGCGGGCGCGAAGACGCTCTCGATTCCGTGGGAGAGCGACTACGCCAAAGCGCGGAACCTTTCGCTGGCGCAAGTCACTGCAGATTGGGTGCTGATGCTCGATGCTGACGAGAGGCTCGACCCAAGCGCGCGCGAAAAATTGCCGGCGCTGCTCGCGAACCGTGGCGTGGCGGGCTATCAGGTGACGATCCGCAACTACGTGAGCGACCCGACCAGGAAAATTTGGGACCGGCCGTCGCATCCGAACGACGGCTCCTACGAACCTTCGCGGCCTTACGCGGCCTACATCGATCACGAAAACGTGCGGCTCTTTCGACGCGACCCGGAAATCTATTTCATCGGACGCGTTCACGAAACGGTCGGCTGGCGCATCAAGGCGACGGGGCGGAGGCTGGGGACGGCGAACTTTTGCATCCACCACTTCGGCATGGTGCGCGGCGAAGAAATCCTGACGCGCAAAATTCTTTTCTATCGCGATCTCGGCTTGCGCAAGATCGCAGATTCGCCGCAGAACGCGCAGGCGCACCTGGAAGTCGGTATCGTCGAAATGGAAAACCTGCAAAATCCGTCAGCCGCGCTTCCCTATTTCGAACGCGCCTGCCAGCTCAACGAACGATTCGGCGTGGCGTGGTTTTTCGCGGGGAAGGCGCAGTTCGCGCTGGGCCAGTATGCCGCCGCACAGCGTTCACTGCGCAACGCAGAAACCTCGGGCCACGCGACGGCCGCTGTGGCGGAACTCGCGGGCGACACGAATTACAATCTGGGGCATTACGAAGCGGCGGCTGACTGCTATCGCCGCAGCCGCAAACGCGCGCCCGAAAGCGCTGCCCTCGAGAGCAAGCTGGGGCTCGCGGAGGCGCGCACGGGAAACGCTGCAAGCGGCTTGCGCAGATTGCGGCATGCCATCGAAATGTGCCCGGGCGCGGCCGATCTTTACGACCGGCTAATCACAGTGCAAGTCTGGCTGGGCGATCTGCCGGCGGCCGCCGCCGAGGCTGAACGCAAGCTCACCGCCGTTGCGGCGCGGCCGGAAGATTTCCTCCGTGCGGCCAGCATCCGGGCAAAGCTCGAACAATGGGGGCACGCCGTTGATCTTTTGCGCCGCGGGCTACAGGCCCATCCCAATTCGGAACAGCTTCGAGCCAGCCTGTCCAAAATCGAAACGATTGTTGTCCCGTCAGCTGTAGTCCCGGCCCAAAAAGCTACGCCCGACGGCGGCGTAGCGCCAGCAAACTCCCGCGCCCATTAAAGCTCTCTCAGCCTCAGCCGATTCGCTGAATGACAACACAAACGACCGTTCGACGATCGATTCGCCTTCGGCATGGGGGAACAGCCAGCCGGTGAGAAAGGCAACGAGCCGAGAACGGACACCTCAGTCGTACCTCGGAGTATTTCCATGGCTCTCAGCGTTCTGAACAACATTCCCGCGCTCGTTGCGCAAAACCAGCTGTCCATCACGCAAAACAACCTGCAAGACACCCTATATCAACTTTCTTCCGGTTCGCGAATCAATACCGGTGCGGACGATGCCGCCGGCCTGGCGATTGCAAACGGGTTGGAAGCAAACATTACGGCTCTGACGCAATCGGTGGCAAACGCCAACGACGGCGTGGGCCAGTTGCAGGTGGCTGACGGCGCTCTCGGCCAGGTGACCAACCTGCTGAACCGCGCCGTAACGCTCGGCACGGAAGCAGCTACGGGTACCGTCTCTTCATCGCAGCGGCAGGCGTTGGACGCAGAGTATCAGGCGATCCGCACGGAAATCGACAGCATCGGCACCAATACCACCTTTAACGGTGCGGCTGTCTTCGGCAATGGCAGCACGTCGATCTTCCTTAGCGATTCGACCACGGTCGGCACGCAGACGATTGCCGTCAACACCGTGACGCTCACAACCGCCAGCCTCGGCATCACCGGCAACCTGACCACGGCTTCACTGGCACAGACTGAGTTGACCGCAATCAACGGCGCCATAGCCACGGTCGCGGGCGACCGGGGCACGATCGGCGCGGGTATCAACCAGTTGCAAGCGGCCACCAACGTGTTCAACGTGCAAATCCAAAACCTAACCACGGCGGAGGACCAGATTACCGCCGCAGACATACCTACGGTGGTCGGGAACCTGTCCAAATACTCGATCCTGGAGCAGACAGGTATCTCGGCGCTCGCGCAGGCCAACGCGGCACAGCAGCAGGTGCTCAATTTGCTTCACTAATCGCTTCGGGTCCGGAGGGCGTTCGGTTCGCCGCGCGCCCTCCGCTTCCCCTCTCGTCAAGAGATGAATAAACGGATCATCGCTTTGTGGCGCCGCACGCAAACCAGCCGCCGTGCCATCGCGCGCCAGCTTTTTCGAGGATAGTATGAGCAGCACATCGAGCATCGGGTCGTCTCTAATCGCAGGGTCGCAGTCCACGTCTTCGAGCGGCGGGCTGGGCGCGGGGATTGACGTGAGCACTCTCGTCCAGGCTTCGATGGCGGACCAGAACGCCGAATTGCAGCAGATGCAGAATCAGCAGTCGACGATCACCGGCGAACAGAACGCGCTGAACACCATCAACAACGACGTTCAGACTCTTTCGAACGCCGTCTTTACGCTCACCGATCCAGCCGGACAGCTTACGGACGTTGCATCCACCTCTTCTGACTCGTCGGTCTTGACCGCGTCCGCGATTTCCGGCGCCACCTCGGGAAACGCTGCAATTGTTGTGAACAGCCTGGCGACGACATCTTCTGAATATTCAGCCGCGGTCGCTACAAGCTCGACGGCAATCGCCACCGGCACCCTGCAGATTCAGGTGGGCAGCAATACGCCCGCAACGATCACGATCGACAATACCGATAACACTCTCGACGGCCTAGCGTCGGCCATCAACGACGCGAACATCGGCGTCACCGCGAGTGTGATCGACGACGCAAACGGCGCTCGCCTCGCCATCGTGAGCAACACGAGCGGAGCGCCTGGCGATCTTACGATCACGCCCTCATCGGGCGCTCTGACTTTCACGAAGGCCGTCACGGGGGCGAATGCATCGCTCACCGTTAACGGGATTCCCATTTCCAGCACAACGAATACCGTGACGGGCGCGATTCCGGGCGTCACGCTGAATTTGAATTCCGCCAACCCCGATGAAACCGTGAACCTCACGACCGGTCCGGACGTTACGCAGCAAGAAGACGCCATCAACAGCTTCGTGAGCGCCTATAACACGGTCGTCACCGACCTGAACAACCAGTTTCAAGTGAGTTCGTCGACGAATGAGCCGGGGCCGCTGCAAGCAGACAGCACGCTGGCTCTGGCGCAGGATCAATTGCTCCAGGCCATGTCGTTCACGATGACGGGCAACGGCAGCGTGAACGGTCTAGCCGACCTCGGCATAACCATGAACAACGACGGCACGCTCAGCGTGGACAGCAGCACGCTCGAAGGCGCGCTGCAAAGCGATCCCAACGCAGTGCAATCGTTTTTCAACGCGACGCAATCCGGTGGCTTCGGCAATAACCTCTACAATCAAGTGCAGGCCATCGCCGACCCGGTGAACGGCTCAATCGCGCAGGACATCACGGGCCTGCAGCAGAGCCAATCGGACATCACACAGCAGATCTCCGATTTCCAGGACCAGCTCACGACGCAAGAGCAGCAACTCACGCAGGAATACGATCAGGTTGACGTCACACTGCAGGAATTGCCGCTACTGCTTCAGCAGGTGAACCAACAACTTAGCTCCCTAGGATCTTCATGATGAGAGACCCTGTACGCAGCTACCGCGAATCGGCGGTTCGCGGCGCAAGCCCTCTGGGGCTGATTGTGATCCTGTACGATGAGATGGTGCGATGCATTCGCAAAGCGCTGCAGGCCTTCGAGCGCGGAGACATCGAGACGCGCGGCAAGGAACTGACGCACGCCGTCGAAGTGATCGGCTATTTGCAGTCGATCCTCGATTTCGAAAAGGGCGGGGAGGTGGCGCGGAATCTCTGCGATTTCTACAATTACATGCGCGGCAAGCTGCTGCAGATTCACATTACGCCGTCGCGCGAAGGGCTTGACGAGCTCGCGCGCGAATTCGCGAAAGTCGCAGCTGCCTGGCGAGAGGCGGAGCGTTCACTCGCGCAGCCTGCCGCAGCCGCAGATCCCCCGGGCACGGAAAATCGCCACCCCGGTGCATCCGGCAAAGCCACAAATCTCGTGACGACGCTGGAGGCGGGCCTCGTCGCGCTGGAGCGCTAGCGCGAATGGAGCGCGACCCGATCGGCGTGATCCGCGAAGTCCGCGCCTCGCTTACAGCATGGCTCGATGTGGCGCACAAGCTGCCCGATCCCTCCGCCCATCCGCCGGGCACCGTGAAAAAGATTTCGGATCAGATCAAGCGCGTGGAGGCCGCGATTCGCGCAGCCGGCCCCGCGCTCAAATCGTCCAACGAGTGGAAGCATGAGATTGCGGAATACGCACAAATTCTGGGTGAGCTTCGCGCCCGCCTGGGCAATTTCGAAATGGCACTGCGCATTCGCCAGGACCAGGCGCGGGGCAAACACGCGAAGCTGAGCATCGCGCGCTCCTGGTCTGACCTCGCGAAGCACATCGGCTGAGTCCCCCATCCTGCTTACGCGCGGTTTGGCTTCTTTTCACGAGGAACCGCGCGGCGCAGAACGGCGGAAGCAGAGAGCGGCGTGATCGTCAACCATGCCTGTGGCTTGCATGAAGGCGTAGCAAATCGTGCTGCCGACGAAACGGAAGCCGCGCTTTTTGAGGTCTTTGCTCATGGCGTCGGATTCGGCGCTGCGCGGGGGCAGCTTGCCATCGGTATTAACCTTCGGCTTACCGCCCACAAACTGCCAAATATATTTGTCGAAACTGCCGAATTCCTTTTGAACGGCGAGGAAAGCTTTCGCGTTGGAAACGGTTGCGGAGATTTTCAGGCGGTTGCGGACGATCCCCGGATCTTTGAGCAGCGCGCGCACTTTTCGCGCGTCGTAGCGAGCAATCTTGCGCGCGTCGAAACGGTCGAAAACTCGCCGGTAATTTTCGCGTTTATTGAGGATGGTTTCCCAGCTGAGGCCGGCCTGCGCGCCTTCAAGAATGAGAAATTCGAAAAGGACGCGATCGTCGTGAACCGGCACACCCCATTCGCGGTCGTGATACTCGATCATGAGCGGGGATTTGGCCCAATGGCAGCGTTGAGGGGGCGGGCTGGTTGAGGTCACGTTAGATTGCCTCGGACGGAATGATGGACCCGGGCGCCGCGGCCTGAGCCACGTGCTTGAGACAAGCCGGGCAAAGGCAATCGGAGAACTTTTCGCGCAAGGCAGCGAGCGTCGCGCGATCGACCGCGACCGACTCGCACCAGCAACCGCGCCGCGGCGCCGAGCATTTGAATGAGTTGCCGCAGGCGCCGCAAATTTTTGTCTTGGCCATGCCGTTGTGAGGCGCCGCCGTGACGCGTGACGCAGAAAAAGCCCCGGCGCTTACTGGCCGGAACCTCAGGCGGTGACGTGCTTCTGGATCGCCTTGACGATCTGCTCTTTCGGCACCGCGCCAACCACCTGTTCGGCGACCTGGCCGCCCTTGAAGATGAGCAGCGTGGGAATTCCGCGAATATTGAATTTGCCGGGCGTGTTCATGTTCTCATCGACGTTGAGCTTCACGACCTTGAGCTTGCCGGCGTGCTCTTTTGCAATCTCTTCGACGGTGGGCGTGAGCATGTGGCATGGGCGGCACCAATCCGCCCAGAAATCAACCATAACGGGCTGCGACTTGCTCGCCTCGATCACGTCCGCCTGAAAACTGGCATCGCTTACGGCTGGAATGTTTTCTGCCATTTGTCTCCCTATCCTTTGCAGCGCACAGGCCTTAGGCTCTTTGCGCTAACGCCTATTAGATGTTCCCGAAACGCGCGGGATTCGCGACCGCTTGGCTGCCTCATAAAGATTGACATACGAGGCCGCCGATGTCTTCCACGAAAAATCTTTCGCCATGCCGTTCCCCTGCAGGGCGCGCCAGGCTTGCTTGTCTCTGTAAACAGCCAGCGACCTGCGCACCGCATCGAGCAGCTGCTCGCCGGAATATTCCTCGAACTTGAAACCGGTTCCCTGTTCGGTCGCGCCGTCGAAATTCTGCACGGTGTCGTCCAGGCCGCCTGTGGCGCGCACCACCGGGACGGTGCCGTAACGCAAGCTGTAAATCTGGTTCAGGCCGCACGGTTCAAAGCGCGAAGGCATCAGGAAAATGTCCGCACCGGCTTCGATCTTGTGCGCCAGGGCATTGTCAAAGCCCACTTTCACCGCGATCTTGCCCGGGTGCCGCTCCGCAAGCGCCTTCATCGCCTTTTCGTAAACGGGCAGCCCGGTCCCGAGCGCGACGATCGACATATTCTCGCGCGCCAGTTCGTCGGCAATCTCCACGATCAAATCGAAACCCTTTTGGTCGACGAACCGCGAAATGATCGCCGCCAATGGGCGGTCGAGATTGTCCTCCGGGAGCTTGTACTGTGCAAGTACGTCTTTTTTGCAGGCTTTCTTCCCGGCCATGTTATGGAGCGAATAATTCTGCGCGATAAAGGAATCTGCTTCGGGACTCCACGCGCTGTAATCGACGCCATTGAGAATCCCGACGAGGCGCTCCCCGCGATTGCGAATCACGCCTTCCAGCCCTGCTCCATACTCCGGAGTCTGGATTTCTTTCGCATACCGTCGGCTGACGGTGGTGAGGTAATCGGCGTAGATCAGGCCGCCTTTCAAATAGTTCATGCGACCGTAGAACTCGAGCGCGTCCATCGTGAAAAGCTGCGGCGGCAAGCCGATCGCTTCGAGCGCGGTGCGCGGAAACACGCCCTGATACGCGAGGTTGTGAATCGTCAGCACCGATGGCAGCGAGCGCACGGCCGGATCACGCGCGTGCTGGGTGCGAAGCAAGACGGGCACGAGCCCGGTCTGCCAATCGTGGCAGTGAATCACGTCAGGCAGCCAGACGCGTTTTACGAATTCGATCGCAGCGCGAGAAAACTCAGCGAAACGCTCGGCGTTGTCCGGGTAATCGCCGTTGCGGTCGCCGTAGAGCTGCGCGCGGTCAAAATATTCGGGGTCGTCGACGAAGCAATAGCGCACGCCCTCGATGGGCTTGCCCTCGACGATTGCCGGGAAGCGCAGTTGATCGCCCAGCGCAATCGTTACGCTCGAGATGAGAACCGAGGCCGCCTTATTGCCGCGGTAGCGCGGCAGGAGCACCACGACCTCATGGCCCATTTCGCGCAACGCGCGCGGCAAGCCCTCGATCACGTCCGCAAGGCCGCCCGTTTTCGAATAGGGCAAGCCTTCGGACGCCACAAACAGAATCTTCATCGGTCTCCGGCGAGAGCGGCGAAATTATCGGGAACGCAATCGCACGTCAAGAATACCGTCTTTGGGCCGCCGATGCAGCCGCTCTTCGCACGCCTGTTCCCTCGGAACCCCAATTCCTGCAATCGTTTAACGCGCGGCGCTAAAGGGAATCATGTATTGCGCCATTTCGCCATGGGCACTATACGAGAACGGCATTCTTTTTTCCCTGCTTCAGAGCCTTGTTACGATCTTGGGCTGCAAGTTAAAGTAAGGGTTGCAGCCGGACGGGGGTGAACCTAACAACTCTGCCTTTTTTCTGACAAGCCGACCAGCCTTCGACTTGCAAAACATCGACGCGTTCCGAAGGACTCACCAAGGGTGCGGCATGAGGAAAAGCCGAGTCGTGCGGAACACAATTATCCGTCTCCGTCACGGCCCCTAGATCGCAGCCCAAGTTCAAAAGACGAATGTCCACCATCCTGTGCATTGACGACGAAGTGGCGGCCCTCCAGGCGCGAAAGCTGTTGCTCGAGTCGGAGGGATACGAGGTTATTGAGGCACGGTCCGGCAAGGAAGGGCTCGGCCTGTTGCAGTCACACAAAGTCGATCTGGTGATCCTGGATTACTGGATGGCTGGCATGAATGGCACCACCACTGCGCAGGAAATCAAGAAAATAAATCCGAAGATTCCGATCATCATGCTCTCCGGCTATGGGGAATTGCCGGGGGAAACCGTCGGAGTCGCGGACCGCTGGATATTGAAAGGCCGCGCCACGCAGGAGCTTCTAGACGCGGTCAAGGCATTGACTTAACGCAAGCCATGCCATCGGCGATTCGACCTGCCCCTAAAAGGCGCGCGCTTCCTTCGTGGCTTCGGGCAGCAGAAGCCCGCATTCGCTCTTTCATCTGCTCGTTGCCCGTGGGATTCTGCGCACTTGCGCTTGTTCCCATAGGTCTCCTGGCAGCGCAAAAAGGCAGGCCTACTCAATACGACGTCGAAGCGGTTTATCTCTATCAGTTTGGCAAATTCGTCGAGTGGCCCGCCAAGACCGATGGCCCCGTCGACGCGTTTCCCATCTGCGTGATGGGCCGGGATCCCTTCGGGGCCCTTCTCGATAGCACCGTGGCGGGCGAAAGCATCGCCAATCTGCCGCTCAAAGCAGAACGAGTCGACAACATCGACGATGCGAAGCGCTGCCGCATCCTATATATAAGTCCTTCCGAAGATGAGCGGATCGGCGCCATTCTGGACGGCCTGCAGAATGCGCCCGTATTGACCGTGAGCGACGCGCCCGATTTTGCAACGCGCGGAGGCATGATCCAGTTTGTGCTGCAGGACGACCGAGTCCGCTTTGAAATCAACGAAGGCACTGCACAGAAAGCGGGTCTCAGCTTGAGCTCGCAATTGCTGAAGGTTGCCGCAGCCGTTCGCGGCGCGCCGGCAGGAGCACAGCCCTGATGGCCAAACGGCACGATTCGCTGGCACGAAGAATCACCGCGCTCAACGTGATGGTCAGCGCGGCGGCCGTCGTCTTGGCATGTTTCGCTTTCCTCGCGTATGAAGTGAATAGCTTCCGCCTGAACATCGTCAACGACCTCTCGATTCAGGCGCAGATTATCGGATCGAACGCTGCATCGGCGCTGATTTTCAACGATAAGTCCTCCGCCGAAAAGACACTCGCCGCCCTGCAAGCATCGCCGCACATCACCTATGCGGGCGTTTACACGCCCAATGGCGAATTCTTCGCCGGGTATTGGCGCGATCAAGCGACGCGCGCGCTGCCCCCCACCGTCTCGCCAACGCTGAACGCAGAGATGCACTGGTTTCAGAATTGGCGGGCAAACCTGATGCGGCCAATCATCTTCGATGGAAAGAACATAGGTTTCGTTTACATCCGCTCTGACTTGCAAGGCCTTTTCAGCCGCGCCGGCACTTACGCGCTCATTCTTGCCTCAATTTTGGCCATGTCGCTGATCGCCGCGCTGCTCGTTTCCCGCCTCTGGCAGCGAAAAATCACCAAACCGGTTATCGGCTTGGCCCAAACCGCGCGCGTCATTTCTCACGACAGAAATTACGCGCTCCGCGCGACTCCGCATGAAGGCGATGACGAAATCTCGTTCCTCATCGGCTCGTTCAACGAAATGCTTTCTGAAATCCAGTTGCGCGATATGACCCTGCAGGAAAGCGAGCGGCAGTTCCGAACCCTTGCCGATTCCCTCCCCCAAATGACGTGGATCGCCGAAGCGGACGGCTCGATCTCCTGGTACAACGAACGCTGGTACGAATACACCGGCACCTCACCGGAGAAGATGATGGGCTGGGGCTGGCAATCGGTCCACGACCCCAAGCGGCTCCCGGAAGTTCTCGAAAAATGGGGCAATTCGATCAATACGGGCCAGCAATTCACCATGATTTTTCCCCTGCGTGGAAAAGACGGCACTTTCCGGGATTTTCTGACGCTGGCCGTGCCGGTGCGCGATAAGCAGGGGAGAATCGTTCGCTGGTTCGGCACGAACACGGATGTCACCGAGCAGCGCCGCTCCGAAGAAGCGCTGCGTCGCACCGAAAAGCTCGCAGCCACAGGCCGCCTGGCCGCCAGCATCGCCCACGAAATCAATAATCCGCTCGAGGCTCTCACCAACCTCGTTTATCTCGCGCGAAAAAATCCGGCGAAATCAGAGTCCTACCTCGCGATGGCCGATCAGGAGCTGGATCACATCGCTGAAATCACGAAACACACTCTAGGCTTCTATCGCGACACAACAACGCCCGTGAACGTCGATCTGGCCGAGGTGATCCACGAGGTGCTCGAGCTTTACAGCCGCAAACTGCAATTCAAAAACATCATCGTCGAGGAACGCTACGCGCCGGGCGCGAAGATCATCGGCTATCCCGGCGAGCTTCGTCAGATCTTCGCCAACCTCGTGGCGAATGCCATCGAGGCCATGGAACAAAACGGCCATCTGACGATTAAGACCAGCTCAGCCACCGCTGCAGCTACTGGAAACGGGCGCGGCGTCCGTGTTAGCCTCATGGACGACGGTTGCGGAATCGACGCGTCTCAAATGAGCAAGATTTTCGAGCCGTTTTACACAACGAAAAAAGACGTAGGCACGGGCTTGGGCCTCTGGCTCACGCAAAATCTAGTGGATAAGCACCAGGGCTATATTCAAGTGCGCAGTCGAGTCCAGAACGGCAAGAGTTGGACTGTCTTTTCCGTGTTTCTGCCCCAAGAACCGGGGGCGCGCGAAAATCCCTCCGGCGAGGCTAGCGGGCGTCCCGCATGATGCAAATGTCTGCCGGCATTCTATTGCCTTTCCCTGATCCGCCCCCTCCGAATTTTCGCGACTTCGAAGGAAACGACGGGGCGCACGATTCGCTCGATTCGGCCGGCCCGCTTCGCATCATCGTGGTCGACGACGAAACCCGCATCGCCAGCACGCTCGTCGAGATTCTCAAAGATGAAGGCTTCGACGCTCGATCGGCATCGACGGGCGATGGCGCCCTCGATCTTGCGCGAAGCTTCACGCCGGACGTGGTGCTCAGCGACGTGATTATTCCCGGTATGAACGGCATCGAAGTCGGCATTCAAATCAGCCGGCTGTTTCCCAAGTGCCGCGTGATTCTCTTCTCCGGCCAGGCCGCGACCCTCGACCTGGTGAAAGATGCTCGCCAGCGCGGCCACGAATTCGAAATTCTGGCCAAGCCGATCAAGCCCGCCGCCCTGCTTGCCATCATCCGGGAAGCGAGGTAGCACCCCGCGACGCAGCTTTGCTTTCGTGCGGGCCGCCATCATGACCCTGAGTAGTCGAAGAATTGCGCGCGGCTTTGGCGCTCCCTCCTCAGCACGCGTATTCTGAATTGGTACGTATTGCTCTCGAGCCGGGCCGGATAAGCTGCGTTTTCACTTTGCGCCCGCATGCATTTTCCGTAAAATCGTTAGACCGCACGGTGCCGAGGTAGCTCACCGGTAGAGCGCGGCCCTGAAAAGGCCGGCGTAGGCAGTTCAACTCTGCCCCTCGGCACCATTTTTTCCCTCCAAGATCTCCTTCCGAAGCGCTACGGATCAACCCCGGGAACGCAATCACGGTTCCTACCTTGTATGCAAAAGGACCCCGAGGAGCATTGCTTTGTGCGAAAACTACTGCTCGTTTTCTCAGCCGTATGGCTACTCGCGTCTTTCCAGGCGCCCTTATCGGCAACTTCAACTCCCACAATGACAACCTATCCCGGAACAATCAGCACCGACTGGGTAGGGGTGGGTACCTCGCAATAGAGGTACGCCGGTCCACGCGCGTCCTGAATATGCCGCTGTGAATTTCAGATGGCCCTTCCCGTTTCTTCGCGCACAATTTTTGCATTAGCGCCAGCTCGCGGTTATAATTCGCACCTCGCTAAATTACGAACATGACCTCACTCACTCGACGAGAGTTTCTCGAAAAAGTGTCCGCCGCGACGGCGGGCGGAATCGTCCTGAACGGCGCGCAAAGCGCCATCGCAGCAGATCAGCCGAATCAGCTAGCCGCTTCCGAGCCGCACATCGCGTTTCCCACCGCGCCGCGCGACCGTATCGCTGTTTCGTCCTATCCGTTTCGCGCCTTCATCCAGGGCGCGCGGAGCCGCAATGCCGACCCCACCGTCCCCAAAATGGACCTGACGGAATTTCCGGCCGAGGTCGTAAAAAAATTCAATGTGAGCCACATCGAGCCCAACAGCCGCCACTTTCGTTCGACGGACCCGGCTTATCTCGATAGCTTTAACGACGCGCTGGCAAAAGCGGGCGTGAAGGTGGCGAACATCGCCGTCGATGGACGCGGCAGCTTCTACGATCCCGATCCCACCGTTCGTACAGGAGCGATCGCGAACGCAAAAAATTGGGTGGATATTGCCGTCCACATCGGATCGCCGAGCATCCGCGCGCATATTTCGGGATCGCGCAGTTCGGACCCCAACGTCGACCGCGCCGCTGAAAGCCTGAAAGAAGTGGCCGACTACGGCGCCGCGCAAAACGTGGTGATCAATCTGGAAAATGACGATCCGAAGAGCGAGGACGCCTTTTTCATCGTCAAGGTGATCGAGGCCGTAAACCATCCCTATCTGCACGCTTTGCCCGATTTCGCGAATTCCATGCTCAATGGCGACGCCGATTTTAACTATCGCGCGCTCACGGCCATGTTCCAGCACGCCTATTGCATTTGCCATGTGAAAGACGGCGAGACCGGCGATAACGGCAATCTCGTGACGATCGACATCAAGAAATCGTTCGACATCCTCAAGGCCAGCGGCTTTCGCGGCTTTTGCTCGATGGAATTCGACCAATCCACGGGCGACCCCTACGCCGCCACCACAAAACTGATCGAACAAACCGTGCAGTATCTCTCCTAGCCGCCGCTCAATCCAAACCGTCTCGCCGTAAACGCGCTCGGAGCATCTCCGCGCCCGCCTGTATCGGGGGGAAGCATTCGCGTAGTCAGCGTCCTACGCCCTTCGCCTGTACTCTGACTAGCCGTTACCCTGCCCAATTTCGGTTCCCTCGGCCAGTAGCGCGGTTCGCATCGACTGCGGCTTAATACACGCGCCGACAGCTCGCCCAGTCCGCTCCTCAGGAATCTCTCGACCCCTGCGCCGGCAAACAACAACCAGGAGGCGCCATGGCCGCTCGCGGATTCGTGTGGACTTGTGTGCAAACAATCCTCATCGGGGTAGGTCTGGCTCTCTCTGCAAACGCGGCCGCGGCCGCAAGCTGCGTGCAAAGCGCGAACGCGACAACGTGGTCCAACACATCCATCGCCACGCAGACCGCAACCTTTACCGCCGCCTTCGACGTTACTCCCGGCCAGTCCGACATCGACGGCGTCGCCGGCTTCTCCCTCGGCGCCGCCTCCGGTTACACCAGCCTCGCCGCCCTCGTCCGCTTCAACCAGTCCGGCACCATCGACGTCCGCAACGGCGCCAACTACACGGCCGACAGCACAATCGCCTACGCCGCCGGTTCCACCTATCACGTGCAGATGGTCATCAATCCTGCCGCGCACACTTACACTGTTTACGTCACGCCGCCCGGCGGTTCGCAGACCACCATCGCCACCAATTACGCCTTCCGCGGCGAACAGGCCTCAACCTCCAGCCTCAACAACTGGGCCCTGCTCTCTGACGTCGGCACAGAATCGGTCTGCAACATGACCGTCGCCAGCGCGCCGGTAATCACGACCCAGCCTTCAAATGCAACAGTCGCCTCGGGCGCAAGCGCCACGTTTTCCGTCACCGCCATCGGCAACGCGCCATTGACCTATCAGTGGAAGCAAAACGGAACCGCGATCAGCGGCGCCACATCCGCCAGTTACAAGACGCCCGCCACCACATCCTCGGACAACGGCGCGCAATTTACCGTCGTCGTC
>Ga0335073_10000570_pt1 | contig 47396 bp, 44 predicted proteins | sample Lox_Sample_22_FD_207093 | JGI IMG/M metagenome (GOLD analysis project Ga0335073, IMG submission 207093) | Soil microbial communities from Loxahatchee National Wildlife Refuge, Florida, United States - Lox_Sample_2.2 | ecosystem: Environmental > Terrestrial > Soil > Wetlands | place: USA...
TCCTTATAAAACTGAGACCGATCCGCCGCCAGGCCCGCCCGGATCCCATCGAATACTTCGATCGGCAGGCCCTCAGGATTCGACGGGGTTTTCAGCATGATCGGAGGAACAGCTGAGAGCAACACGGCCTTTGCCACCTTCTTCGTACCGTGGCGCCCGATATAGCGGGCAACTTCACCGCCGCCGGTCGAATGACCGACCATGGTCACCTCGCTGAGATCCAGGTAGTCCACCACCGCTGCAAGGTCGTCTGCGTAGGTATCCATGTCGTTGCCGACTGGAGTCTGCGTAGAACGGCCATGCCCCCGGCGATCCAGCGCAACGCATCTGAAGCCGTGTTGAACCAGAAACAGCATCTGAGGATCCCAGGCGTCCGCATTCAGCGGCCAGCCGTGAGAGAACGTTACGGCCGGTCCTTTGCCCCAGTCCTTGTAGAAAATCTGCGTTCCGTCTTTTGTCGTCACGTAACTCATGTTGCGATCTCCTTGATCTGGTGATTGCAAGCCTGGCGGGCCTGCGTTTGATGTAGCGAATGTGTTCGTTGGAAGTCCCATAGAGGCTAGGACCGCGGCACCACCGATGAGCACATCGCGTCGTGTCAATAAACCTTCGTCGTCTTTTTGTGAGGGCAACGGACTTTTCGAGTAGTTCATTGCGTGGCACGTGCGTTACCTCCGGGCCTCAACGCAATTAGAGTCCGCACTTCAATCTGGTGTGTGTCCGAACATGCCGGGCTGTGCCAGCTCCTGCGATTAAATCCGCGTTAACCGGCGCCGAAGTATCGTCCCAATCCGCAAGGAAATGCTTATTGCCTGGAAGGGCACGGCTCGATACTTTTCGGCTGGTCAGGCAAGAACTGTCGGCGAGTGAACAGGCGATAATGCGTTAATTAAGGAGTTCGGCAGAGCGCGTTTCAGGTTCTGGTTTGCTGAACACATTATGAATTAGCCGACTCTGCCCAGTGCGACACTGCGCTCCCTTGTGGGCAGCACGGACGTGATGAAATCGACTATATTGGTGGCCATTCGCGGATCCCGGTTGGCCAACTTATTGTTGTAATTACGTTTGTGCCGTATGAAACCTCTTCAAATGCGCATCGGCATGATGATGTAGCGATACTTATAATCATCCCCGCCATCTTCCGGACGCATCTGTCCCGCCGACTGCGCGTCCTTGAATTCCAGCCGGACTTCGCCGGAATTGCCCGTTGCTTTCAGAAAATCGAGCAGATATGCGGAATTGAACCCGACCACAATCGGATCGAAGTTATACGGCGTCTCAATCACGTCTTCCGATTCACCCGAATCCGTGGAAGAGGACGAGATCTTCAGTTCGTTCTGCTCAATGCGGATTTTGATGGCCCCGGAACGCTCATCGGCAAACTGCGCCACGCGCTGGATCGACGCATTCAGGTCTTCGCTGCGCACCACCACGAACTTGTTGTTATCGCGCGGCATCACCGCTTCATAGTTCGGGAACTGGCCCGTCAGCTTGCGGCTTGTCAGCGTGCGATGGCCGATGCGGAAGAAAAGCGTCTGCTCATCGTCGGCAAATTCCAGATGCTCCTCATCGCTGGCCGACAGCAACGACTGCAACTCTGCCAGCGCCTTGCGCGGAATCAGCGTCTTCTTCTCTCCGCTGATATTCGAAAGGCTCTCGCCCGACTTCTCGATATGCGCCAGCCGGTGGCCGTCGGTCGCGACCATGGTCAGGCTTTCCGCCTTCAGCACCAGCAGCGCGCCATTCAGTGTATATCGCGACTCCTCATTCGAAATGGCGAATATCGTCTTTGAGATCAGGTTCTTCAGCGATGAAGCCGGAATCTTGGTTACGCTGCTCTCCGGGAACTCGGGAACCTGCGGAAAGTTGGCGCGCGCCATGCCCACCATCTTGGTGTTCGACCGTCCCGCGCGGATCTGCACCCAGTGGTTCTCCAGCAGCTTGATGGAAATGTCTCCATCGCCCAACAGCTTGATGTAATCGTAGAGCTTGCGTGCCGGGATAGTGCAGGCGCCTGACTTTTTGACTTTCGCAGGGCACGACGTCTTCATGCTCTGGTCGAGATCTGTGCCGGTGATCGCCAGCTTGTCGTCCGCCGCTTCGATCAGAAAGTTCGACAGGATCGGAATCGTCGTTTTGCGCTCCACCACGCTCTGCGTGGCTGTAAGCTCACGCAGCAATTCCTGCCGGCTCACGCTGATTTCCATGGCCCCTTGCGCCGTTTGTTTTTCCTGCTCTACGCCTACGCCAGGCATACTCTGCCCCCTTTAGGGATTTGCCACACTTTACACCACCGCGCGCGAAAGAAAGAAGCGCGTAGCCCGATTGCATTCATTCTAGTGAGAAATCGCAAGGTTGTGCCTGCGGAAAACGTGGTCCATGAGTGGGAAATTCTTGAGCGGCGAAAGAAAGCGAACAGCAACTCATCCAGAATAAGCCAGAAATTTCGCCTTCAGGACATCACCGAATGACCTGCAGCGCCGCGCGGAACAGCTCATCGAAGTTCTCCCCGGCTGCCCTGTTCTTGGCGACTGCCGTCTCTATCGCCTTCTGCGCCGCAGGCCGCTGATACCCAAGGTTCACCAGCGCCGACAGCACATCCTCGGCTGCCGGCCCGGCCGACGCAATCGCCGGCGCGGTGGCCATATCGTCGAGCTTGTCTTTTAGCTCCACCACCAGCCGCTCAGCCAGCTTCTTACCCACGCCCGGAATGCGCGTCAGCATGGCATGGTCCTGCGCGCGGATCGCAGCCACTGTCCTCTCCGGATTCAGCCCGCTCAGAATCGTCACCGCCAGCTTCGGCCCGACTCCGGAGACGGTAATCAGCCGCTCAAACAGCCGTTTCTCAGTCAGTTCCAAAAACCCGAAGAGCGCCAGCACATCCTCGCGCACCTGCGTATGGATAAAGAGGGACACCTCTGCGCCCTCCGCAGGCAAAGCCGTGAACGTCGGCACGCTGATGGTCACGTCATACCCCACGCCACCCGCTTCAACAATGGCCTGCCCCGGCTGTTTCGAAAAAAGCCGTCCCCGCAAATGCGCAATCATGCCGCGATTGTATCCAACCCGCCGTTATCCTGAGCGAAGCACAAGTACCCGATTCTCAACGAGGCACAAAAGGGGTGCCCCATCCTGAGCAATGCGAAGGGTAGGAGGCAAGAATCCGGCTTAAGAGGGTTTAGCAGGGACAACTTCGCGGTACGACTCACCCCCGCCGGCGATACTTAATCTCAAACTCATACCCGGCATTAGGAGGAAACAGCTCGGCAATCAGCCGCAGCCGCTCGGCCAGCGCCGGAGCCGTGAGCAAAGGATACTCACGCTCCCGCAAATCGGTGTAATCGAAGTCAATGCTCAGAGAAAGCAGATAAATCGCAATCGCATCTGAGAACGCCGCATCGAAAAAGACGCTCTTGGCCTTCTCATCCGGGCGTCCGCGCTCCATCGCCCGCCGCCTGTTTTCATAAGCGTCCTGGCTGGTCTCGCCACGAATATCGGCCTTGGCCTGCGACCACGCCAGATCACTGAAGCTCTGCGGCACTCCGACAGATTCAACAAAGTGATGCCCGACGTTGATGAAGAACTCAAAAGCCAGCGCGAAACGGTCCTGCATCAGCCGTGTCGAGATGAAAATGCACTCGTAGTTCCCGAACTGCACATTCCGGTGGCAGATGGCGCGGTCGCTGAAGTCAAGCGTGTACTCCGGAGCGACCAGCGTCTCCTCGTTTTCGCTGATGGTCAGCGGAACAAAGTAGTAAGCGCGCCGCGTCAGGGCTGCCGCAATCGCGTCCGGAACCGCCTGCACGATGCGCTCCAGCTCCTGCGCCGTCAGGTGCGTGTCGCCATACTGCGCATAACACACGCTGTTCTGCGCCTGCAGCACCTTCACTTCCTGCGCCACTTTCTGCGCAGGCAACAACTCGATCTGAGCGGCGCCGGCCATAAACCTGTATTCTAGCTGAGGAGCATAGTGTCTCGGTTATGGTTGCTGCAAATCAGGCAGATCAGGGCAAGGTTTTCGGCATTCAGCTCGGCGGTTTCGGCATTTTCGCCACTCTATTGCTGTCGTTTGCACTTGGATTCATAGCCTTCTTCGCCAGCTGTTTCGTGGCCATCTTCAGCATCCTGATTTACAACAGCGTGGGTCATCACAGTGTGAACTTCGCTGACAGCTACCGCTACATCGCTCTGCCCGCCGGACTCGTCGTGCTCGCCGTCAGCCTCGTCTTCCTGCTCGGACTCTGGCTGCGGCGCAAGCTGAGCGGCAACTGATCCCGTCATGGCCGTCCTCCCCATTTCGCTCGAACAACTGAAGTCGCCGTCACAGGAACAAGAGCGCGAATGGTGCGCCCAACTCGAAGCCGGAGACATCCTCTACTTCCCGCAAACGCCCATCGCAATCCCCGAGAACGACCTGCAATTCCTCCTGGGCCAGCAACAAACCGACAGCTCACTGCACAAGAACATCGCCTACAAGCCCAACATCGACAAGCTCAGCGGCGTCGACACCAAAACCGCCGATACAGCCGCCGTAACGCGCCTGCAGGGCATCATGCGCCAGTATTCAAAAAGCGTGACCAGCTTCCTGACCGGCTTCCTCGCGCCCTATAAAGCCAACTGGCAGCTTGACTACGCCAGCTTCCGCCCACAGGAAGAAGAAGGCCGCGACCTACCGCAGCGCCGCCGCAACGATCTCCTGCACACCGATGCCTTCCCCACGCGCCCCACCTACGGCGCGCGCATTCTGCGCTTTTTCAACAACATCCACCCAACGCGCACCCGCGATTGGGTCGTCAGCGACCCCTTCGCCACCGTCGTGAAGCAATTCGCACCCGCCGAGATTGCCCCGCAACTCGACACCGCCCTCAGTCGCGCCGCAAAGTCCCTCGGCCGCGGCATCGGACTCGGAGCCGCGATCCCGTCCATCAAGCGCAGCCCGTACGACGACTTCATGATGCGCTTCCACAATTTCCTCAAAGAAAACTCTGACTTCCAGTCCAACTGCCCGAAGCACAGCTTCAACTTCCCTCCCGGCTCCAGCTGGATGGTCTATACCGACACCGTCCCCCACGCCGTCCTCGCCGGCCAGTACGCATTAGAACAAACCTTCCTAGTCCGCCCCGAAGCGCTGGTAACACCGGAAACCTCGCCGCTCAAAGTTTTGGAATCCATTGCGGGCGCAGCCCTGGTCTGAACAAGAAGATATTTCCAAGCAAGTCCGGGCCATCTGGCGCTATACTTCTCACGCTTTGAATGACCAGGTCATCCGCGGCTTCAACTTCACGGCAACGTTGCCAGCGGGGTTCACGGTAGTCCCGCCCAACCCCATGATGCAGTACTCCGCGATGGTCGCACGGATGCGCGGGGTTCCGCAGCCGCTGAGCATGTTCATGCTGCTGCCGCCGGGTTCGCAACTCAGCCAGTTCACGCCTGCAATCGTGGCGGTCGAAGAAATCGATCCGGTAACTTCTCAAGTGGTCCTGATGGGATTGCAAAATCTGGAATCGCCGGACGTGGCATGGGGGCTTGCGCAATCGCTGCAGGTGCAATATGTATTCAATTTCGCCCCGATGCGGCAGATTCCGCTGCAGAACGGAACCGCATTGGGCCGGGAGTTCGATGCGGTAGGCCTTCCCCCGTTCAATGTTGCGATCCACGCGCTCATTCTGCTGATTCAGGGACCAGCTTCAACCGTAAAGGTAATGGTCCTTGTGCAAACACAGAGATGGAGCGAATTCCTGGCTCCATGCCTGCAATTTGTTGGTGGGATTAATGTCTCGGGCGGAATGTCCATGCCGGCTTCCGTAATTGCCTTGGCTGATCCCAACCATCCTGACCAGATGCAACTGAATATTGTGAACCCTAGGACCAACCAACAGACGCCGGTGATGTCCGTTCCCGCTGGCGCTGTTTATAACGTCGTCATTCACATGGACGACCACTCGACAACGGTGAACGGGAACATTCAAGGAGCTGGTATTGCAGTCGGAGAGCATAGCCTTGCATCCACTGCCATCCGCGCAGAATCTGGAGCATCTTTATGAGCGACAACAGCGGCACATATGTAGGCGGCAACATTACCGGCACAGGCATTGCAGTCGGTCCGGGAGCAACATCCAATGTCTCGATTGCCAATGCAGCCGATCAGCAGCAACTTCTCAAACTGATCGAGGAATTGAAGGCGGAAATTCAGAAATCCAGCATGCCCGACGCGATGAAGAACACCATCGTCGAAAGCGTCGTTCAGCCCATGCATGAAGATGTGAAGGCTCCGGAAGCGAAAAGCAAACTCGAATCGGCATTGGAAAAGCTGAACCTGCTGATAAAGGCCTCCGGCGCAGCGCAGAGTGAGCTGTCCACCATTGGAACGATTGCCGGCATGATCGCCAAATTCGGGGGCATAGCATTCCACACCGTCGCGCCGTTTCTTGCCGGCTTCAGTTTATAAGCGTGGTGCGAGCCGGAAGAATGGTCAGTGTCCAGCCGAGGTGCCTCCACCCGGCTTGAAGTTGCGCGTGAAAAAGACGATCGGAATGCCGAGCAGCGCAATCCACCCCAGTAGATAAAAGCAATCGGTGAACCCAAGCAGGCTCGCCTGCTGCAGCAGTTGGTCATACATGCGCCCGCTCGCGTGTGTCACAGCATCGGCATGAGAAAAGCCAAGCCGCTCAAACGTCCGCGTCAGTGCGTCGCGCGTCGAATCCACCAGCGGCAACCCATGCGCCAGCGTGTCGCCAAGACGTGCCTGATGCAGATCCATACGCCGCTCATGGAACGTCGTGACAAACGCCACGCCGAAGCTGCCGCCCCAGTTGCGCGCCAGGTTCGTAAGGCTCGAAGCCTTGTTGTTCTTATGCGCGGGCAGATAGGAATACGCCATCACACTCACAGGCACAAACAGGAACGCATAGCCAAACCCCTGAACCACGCGCGCCAGCGCGTAATGAAAATAATCCGTTTGTGGAGTAAAACTGCCGTAATACCACATCGAAGCCGCGACCACGGCAAAGCTGAACATGATGAGATGCTTGGGGCTCACTTTGCCTGACTGCACCAGCCGCGCCGTAAAAGGCGCAAGAAAAGTAATCACCAGCGCGCCCGGACCAAGCACCAGCCCCGCATCGGTCGCCGTATACCCATAAAGCGTCTGCAACATCTCCGGGATCATCGTCGTGCTGCCGAAGAGCACGAATCCGAAGAGAAAATAGAAGATTGTCGAAGCAGCGAAATTGCGTTCCCTGAGCAAGGTGAGCTCGACCACCGGATCGGTATGTCTCCACTCCCAGAAAATTGCAAAAGCCAGCGTAAGCACTGCAGCAATCAACAGCGTCACAATCGTCGAGCTGCCAAACCAGTCGTCGATCTGGCCGCGGTCGAGCACCACCTCGAGACATCCGAATCCAACCGCAATCAGCCCAATCCCCAAGCCATCAATCTTCAGCTTGCCGCTCGCCCGCAGCTTCGCAATCTCTTCCTTGAACTGCGGCGGATCATGCACCAGACGGCTGCTCAGAATCAGCGAAACGATCCCAATCGGCACATTGATGAAGAAAACCCAGCGCCATGAAAAGCTGTCGGTAATCCACCCGCCCAGCGGTGGCCCAATCGCTGGCGCCGTCACAATCGCCATGCTGTAGAGCGCAAACGCCGCCGCGCGCTTGTTCGCGGGAAATGTATCCACCAGAATGGCCTGCTCCACCGGAGCCAGTCCGCCGCCGCCGATCCCCTGCATCACGCGAAAGAGCAGCAGAAACCCTAGCGTCGGCGCAATACCGCAAAGAAACGACGTCGCCGTGAACAGCCCGACGCACATCATGTAGTAGCGCTTACGCCCAAAGACGCGACTCAACCAGGCGCTCAGCGGCAGAACAACCGCATTGGCCACCAGATACGACGTCAGCACCCAAGTCGCTTCATCGAAGCTCGACCCCAGCCCGCCGGCAATGTGCGGCAGCGAGACGTTGGCAATCGACGTATCGAGCAGCTCCATAAACGTGGCCAGCGTCACCGTGATCGCCACCGCCCAGGGATTGATAGCACGGGGAGTTGCGGCAACATCAACGGAAACCTGCGGGCGGGCTAGTGTCGCTGTGCTCATGGAGAAGTGATATGCTGAATAGAGATTCGCAGCGAGACCGATCGGTCGCAAATTTCTGCTGGAATATTTTCGTGAGCACCACGCTTACCAAAGGCGAGAAGACGCGCGACAAAATTATCCGCAAGGCCGCCGCTGTCTTTAATCGGCACGGATACTCAGGCACCAGCCTGTCCGAACTCATGGAAGAGACTGGCCTTGAAAAGGGTGGCATCTACCGCCATTTCGAAAGCAAGGAAGATCTAGCCGTCGCCGCGTTCGACTACGCGTGGTCCGAAATCAAGCAGCGTCGTCTCGCCATCCTCAATGAAATTCCAACCCCGCTCGGCAAGCTGCGGGGAATGATCGACAGCTTCGCCGCCAAGCCATCGGCAGTACCCGGCGGCTGCGCGCTGATGAATACCGCCATCGATGCCGACGACGGCAACTATGTGCTGCGCGCACACGCCCGCGAAGCACTGCGCGAATGGCTCGGTTATCTCGAAGGACTCGTGCAGCAGGGAATCAAAGAAGGCGAAATCAGCTCCAAAGCATCACCCGCCAGCGTCGCCTCCATCATCATCGCCACGCTTGAAGGCAGCCTGATGATGTCACGCCTCACAGGCGACCGCACCGCCATGACACACGCCCGCGAGCATCTGCACAGGACGCTCGACGGCATCACGACGAAACCTCGCTAGTTTTGGGTCTTCGCTCACACACGGTTCAACGCTTGTTTCTTGATTTGGGCATCTCAGTAACTTTGTTTTTCGGGCGCTCGTCCGCCGGAATGGCTGGTATCATGGCGCGGATTTGGTCTTTGGTCTTGCCCTGAGTTTTCTCCAAGAAGTACCAGAGCGCATCAACGAGAATGTCGTTGGTTGTAGTCCGCTTGTCTTTTTTGGCTCTGCGAACCTCATTGATCCAGCGAATAGCTGCCCTGTCTTCTGCCGTAAGGCAAACAGAAGTCCTCTGAGCATCATCCGGAATGTGTTTCTCTCTCGGGCTCACGATCAGATTGCTCTTGACTGCATTGTTAAATTGTTACATTATTACGTTATAGTGTAATAGTGCAGTAATGTATTTAAGATTGAATCAACGATGATAATCACGTAATCAGTTTATGGAGGGGGATTCTATGGCGACGACAGGACCCTTCTCGGCAGAGCTTGAGGTGTTCGAACGGCACCGCAAGGAGTGGTCGCGCTCGCACCGCGGCGAATACGTTGTCATCCAAGATCGCGTCGTAGCGGAAGGATTCTTCAGTTCGTACGCCGAGGCTTTCAGAGCTGGCCTACAGAAGTTCGGTGTGGGGCGGGAGTTTCTTGTAAAGCAAGTGTGGATCACTGAGCCAGTCTATTTCGTCTCATAGCATGGCCAGCGTTGAGCTTAATTGGGACCCATCTACCCAAAGCGATCCAGGGCCCTGCATTGACGTCATAGTAATGAATTCTCCTGACGTCATTGGGCGGGGACGTGCTCTGGGCCTTGAATATCCCGAGCCTCGCCAAATCAGAGCGCTTCTCGATACCGGTGCCTCGGTAACCGTAATCAGCAAGACTTTTGCCAAGTACTGCAAGCTTTTTCAAACCAATGAAGGCACCGAACTAAGAGTACTTGGTGCCACGTATCGCGGTGGGGAGCATGCCGGCTCCATTGGTTTTCCCGGTACCAACTTGCGATCGTTCGATCTCATACGCATTGTTTCTGCCGATTTCGAAAGAGAACCAAACTATGCGTGCTTGATTGGAAGAGACATTCTGCGGAATTGGACTATCACGTTTGATGGGCGTTCGAAACGCGTAATAGTAAAAGATTGAACGATCTTGTCATTCTCTAACCAAACCGAGAACAGTCTACTACCTAGAATTTTGCGGCAAAGTCAAAACTATGCTCATCTATCCAATAACTAAATTAACTAAATGAGCAATGATACGGCAGTCCTCGACAACCCAATCTGGCATGCTCTTTCCACCGCGCACGCACACTTCGCCGAAGGCGATGACCTCGCGAAGCGTTATCAGACCGACATCGGCCCGCTGTCAGGAATGAAGGACCAGAGTCCGGAGGCCTACCGTTCGCTCGCACAGCTTCTCGGACCGAACGATATCGCCGTCCTCTTCCTGACAGACCAGCCAACACCGCCCAAAGAAGTGCGATTGTTGCAGTGCTTCCCCATGTATCAAATGATTTGCGTCACGCCTCCTGCCACTCCGCAAGCAGACTTCATCATCGAGGGTCTCACCACCGCAGACGTGCCGGAGATGCGCAAACTCGCCGAAGCCACCGAGCCCGGTCCCTTCCGCAATCGAACCATAGAACTCGGCGGCTACCGGGGGATCCGTGTCGACGGCCATCTCGCATCGATGACCGGACAACGCCTCGGCCTCGATCACTTCACTGAAGTCAGCGCCGTCTGCACCTGGCCCGAGTTCCGCGGCCGGGGTTACGCCAACGCACTCGTAACTGCCGTCGCAAACGGCGTCTTCGAGCAGGGTAAAACACCCATCCTCGGCGTCCGGGAAGACAACGTCAGCGCGATCCGCGTCTATGAAAAAGTCAACTTCAAAATCAGACGCACGCTCCACGTCGCAGTACTGAAACGAGCGTTCTAAGAAAATCACCTTCCGGCTTCTGTGAAACTTATCGCCGCCGGGTGCGTCTTCGTACTCAATCTTTGTGAAGCTTTCTGATATTCTTCCACTTCCCTTGATAGACCTTTGAGGAGGACCATCCGCATGCTCGATCGCTGTCGCCGCCCCGTGTCGGCGCTGCTGCTCACCATCGCCATTCCCGCCTGTGCCGCTTTCGCCGCAGACAAGGCCAAAACCAAACCCCCCGAGGATACCACCCCTTCCTACGAACAACCCCAGCCCGCCACCGAGAATCTCGACCTCACGATGTATCAGCGCATCCGCGAAGAGGGCCTGCAGCACTCGCACATCATGGAGTACGCCTCGGCCCTGGCCGACGACATCGGCCCGCGCCTTACCGGTTCGCCGAACATGGCCAAGGCCAACGCGTGGACGCGCGATCAGCTCACCGCAATGGGCTGCGTGAATGCGCATCTTGAGGACTGGGGCGAGTTTGGCATGGGCTGGCAGCAGCTCAACACCTGGGTCCGCATGACCTCTCCCGACACCGCCGTCTTCATTGCGCAGGCTACGCCTTGGTCGCCTTCGACCAACGGGCCTGTGAGCGGAGAAGCTGTCTACGTCAACATACAAAACGATGCGGATTTCGACCAATACAAGGGAAAACTCGCGGGCAAAATAGTGCTGCTGGGCGAAATGCGCGACGTTCCGCCGGTGGACAAGGCGCTCTTCGAGCGCTATACCGACAAGGAACTGGAAGACATCGCCGAGTTCCCGGTAACCGATCGCGCCGGAACTGATTTGCAGGCACGCCTGCGGGCCTACGTGCAGCGCTACAAATTGATCGACAAAATTGCCCAGTTCCTCGCCAACGAGAAAGCCGCAGCCGTCATCCGCCCAAGCCGCGACGGCAAGAACGGCGGCGGATCAGGCGGAACCATCTTCGACGACAACGGCGCCGCACTCGGTCGCCAGCCCTACCTCGCCGACCACAAAGTCCAGGTCCCGGTTGTCGTCATGGCGATTGAGAGCTATGGCCGCGTCTATCGCCTGCTGCAAGAGCACGTTCCCGTCACCATTGAAATGGACGTCGAAACCAAATTCACCGGCGACCACGAGCACGGCTTCGACACCGTTGCGGAAATCCCCGGCGCCGATCCCAAGCTGAAAGACGAAGTCGTCATGGTTGGCGGCCACCTCGACAGCTGGATCGCCGGCACCGGCGCTACCGACAACGGCGCGGGCTCCATCGTCGCCATGGAAGTCATGCGCATCCTGAATGCGCTCGGCGTCAAGCCACGCCGCACCATTCGCATCGCCCTATGGAGCGGCGAAGAAGAAGGACTCTTCGGCTCGCGCGGATACGTCAAGCAGCACTTCGGCTATGCGGCCCCGCTCAACACTCCCGATCAGGCCGCCCTGCCTGAGTTCCTGCGCAAAACCGGCCCGCTTGAAATCAAGCCGGAGCAGAAGCTCGTCTCTGCCTACTTCAACGTCGACAATGGTTCAGGCAAAATTCGTGGCGTCTATCTACAGGAAAACGCCGCCATTGCGCCGATCTTCGCCCAGTGGATCGCCCCGCTCAAAGACCTCGGCGTAACCACTCTCTCCATGCGCAACACCGGCGGCACCGACCACCTATCCTTCGATGCTGTCGGAATCCCCGGCTTCCAGTTCATTCAGGACCCACTCGACTACGCTAGCCGCACCCACCACTCCAACCAGGACGTATACGAGCGTCTGCAGCCAGCCGACCTGAAGCAGATCGCGACGGTCGAGGCTATCTTCGTCTACAACGCCGCCATGCGCGATCAGATGCTGCCACGCAAGCCGTTTCCGCATCCTGAGCTGAACGACCAGCAAAACGCCCCGCTCCCGAACCTCTTCCCCGGCGCAGTCCCGCCAGCGAAGTAAAGTAGTTCAATTCTTATTGTCGTCATTCTCACGACCAAAACCGGGGCCCCCGGCACGCGGTGTTCGCGTGATGGGGTGGTAATGGGAGGAAGAATCTCAGCGATCCAAGCTAAATTACTGAGATTCTTTCTCCTGACAATTCCACCGCACGTCAGCTCCTAAGCCGCCTGCAGCTTCTCCTGCAACAGATCCAAAAACGCAACCATCCCCGGCGAGAGCCACTTGTCCTTGTGCCAGACAATATGCGTAGCGATATCCAGGTCCGGACCGACCCAGGTAAGGCTCCTGAGCTGTTTCCTGTTCAACTCCGCGGCCACCACAATCTCCGGCAGCAGCCCAATGCCCATCCCCGCAGTAGCGCACTGCTTGATAGCCTCAACGCTTGAGAACTCAGTGATATTCCCAGCGCGCACCTTGTGCGAAGCCAGCAGTTCGTCGAGCTTCTTGCGGTAAGCACACCCGGCCTCGGTGAGCAGCAGCATCTCACCCGCAAGGTCCTGAGGCCCGACCGCACGCCTTCGCACCAGCGGGTGCTCCGGATGCGCAATCAGGTAAACCCTCTCCGTCCGCAGCCGCACCGAGGCGCACTGCGGGTTGTCGATGGCGTCGATCATGCGGATCGCCATGTCCAGCCGCCCGCCTTCGAGCGCGTCCCAAAGCGTCTCGTCCCAGTGCGGACGAAAGATCAGCTCCACCTGCGGATGCCGCTTGCGGAAGCACTGCAGCACCTCCGGCAGCCGGTAAGCCAGCACGCTCTCCGGCGCGCCAATGCGCAGCGGCCCCGCAGGCTCCGATCCATGACAGACCGCTGACCGCCCCTCGGTCATCGCCGTTAGCGCCTTTTCGGCGTAGGGCAGAAACCGCTGCCCCGCGTCCGTCAACACGACGCGCTTCGCCAGCCGGTCAAAAAGCGGCGTGCCCAGCTCTTCTTCAAGCGCCCTGATCTGGGTCGTGACGTTTGACTGTACGGTATGAACACGCTCTGCCGTCCGGGTAAAGTTCAACTCCTCGGCCAGCGCGCAAAAAATCTGCAATTGCCGAACTTCCATCGCAAAAATCCCTTTCCGGCGAGGCATCTCCAATAAAGATGATGGTAATCCAACTAATCTATTGGACGTATCTTATACGCCGGATTAAAAATACTTATCGTGCCAGGCTGTATTCCATGTCGGCGCTCCCTCGTTCAAGGACATGTTATCTTTGCCGTCCTTATCTTTTCTTTCATTTTCCCCGTCACTTTGAGTGCCCAGAACGCAGACAGCACGCTCATCTTCTACGCCAACAAGCAGGTAGGTGACACGCTCTGGCCAGAGCTCTTTTCCGCCATCCGGGATGACCTGGCCAAAGAGAATTACGGCCTACCCGACCGCACCCCGCGCCTCATGCTGGGCAGCGAAGTCTTTCCGGGCGAGGAGTTTGACCGTGTCATCGAGGTCAGGCTTCTCGGCCGCTGCGATGTAGTCCAGCAGGCCTGGCGTCCACTCAAGCCCGGCCCACTGGGATGGGTCCTCCTCGTGCACGGCCAAATCCAGCCTTTCATCTATATCGATTGCACCCGCATGGCGCAGGTCCTCGATCCCACGACGCTCGGCATGTCTGGAGAGCAACGCAGCCGCGCCATGTCTCAGGCCATCTCTCATGTTCTGGTCCATGAATGGATTCACATTGCCACGCAGAATGCCGGACACACCGCGCACGGCATCAGCGAGGCGCAACTGACTCCTGCCACGCTGGTTGCCGAGCCGGAGCCATCCCCTTCTGTCGTCGACACTGAACCCGGGAAGCCCTTCGTGAGCGCCGACCCCACCCCGGTCACTGACGAGAGATAATCGGTTCGCTATACTGGCCGCCATGGGCCGCATTGTGTCTCTGGCCGCGCTGATCTGCCTGTTCCTCATGCCGCGCGTCTATTACGCACAGGAAAAAACCGTGAAAGTCGAAGAACAGAAATCCTTCAATGTGATCGGGCTCGCCGTGCGCACCAACAACAACCAGGAAGCCAGCGGACAGGGCGAGATACCGAAGCTATGGCAGCGGTTTATGCAACAAGGTATCGCTGATAAGATTCCCAACCGCGCCGAGCAGAACCTTATCGTCGTCTACACCGACTACGAGAGCGACCAGCACGGCGAATACACCTACCTCATCGGAAGCCGCGTCAGCTCTACCGCCGACGTCCCCGCCGGCCTCACCCTCAAAGAAGTCCCCGCCGGCTACTACGCCATCCTCGAAAGCGGCACAGGCCCTGCTCAGGTCGTCGTGCCCAAAATCTGGCAGCAGATTTGGTCCATGTCGCCAAAGGATCTTGGCGGCCAGAGAGCCTTCCAGGCCGACTATGAAGTCTACCCGCAGGGATTCGACCCGCAAAACGTCCAGGTCACCCTTCACATTGGGCTGAAGTAGATTTGTCATCCTGAGCGGAGCGAAGCGGAGTCGAAGGATCTGTTTTTTCTACTGCGGTGGCACGACAATGGGTGCCCCATCCTGTCGCGCATTTTGCGAAGGGTGGGAAAGCACAAATCCCAGCCCGCACCCGATCTAACTCAACCACCCCACCTGCTAGCATGGAAGACAACAATACATAAAGGTTTCTGCACCACTCCCACCTATGAGTTCATCCGAAAAAACGATCCATGTTCAGCTTCCCGACGGCTCAGAAAAAACCCTCCCAGCAGGCTCAACCCCGCTCGACGTAGCCAACAGCATCTCACCCCGTCTGGCCGCAGCCGCGGTCGTCGCGCGCATCAAGCCGCTCAACGCAAACGGCGCTACATCTGGCGCAATCGAAGACAGCGTCGAGGCAGCAATGTATGCCTCAGAAGACGCGCAATCCGAGCGCCTCGTCGACCTGGCCACGCCGCTCCACGAAGACGTCGCCCTGCAACTACTGACCGAAAAAGATCCGGACGCGCTCAAAGTGGTGCGGCACTCAGCCGCGCACGTCCTCGCCACCGCTGTGCTTGAACTCTTTCCTGAGACCAAGCTCGGCCACGGGCCGCCGACCGACTCCGGCTTCTTCTACGACTTCTACCGCCCCACGCCCTTCACGCCCGAAGACCTGAAGCTCATCGAAGGCCGTATGGCCGAAGTCGTCGCCCGCGACGAGAAGTTCATCCGCGAATGGGAGCCGCGCGAAGAAGGCCTGGAACAATTCAAGGCCGGAAATGACTTCATGAAGGTGCATTTCGTCGAGAAGTTCACGAAACCAGGTGACGAAATCTCTCTCTATCGCAACGGCGCATTCATCGACTTCTGCCGCGGCCCGCACGTGCCCTCGACCGGCCGTGTGAAGGCCTTCAAGGTGATGAGCCTTTCCGGAGCCTACTGGCTCGGCGACGAGAAGAACCCCCAGCTGCAGCGCATCTATGGCACGGCATTCTTTTCAAAGAAAGATCTGGACGAGTACCTGGAGCGCATTGAAGACGCAAAACGCCGCGATCATCGCCGTCTGGGCAAGGAGCTGGAACTTTTCACCGTCAGCGAAGAAGTAGGCGCTGGTCTGCCCCTGTGGTTGCCCAAAGGCGCCACCATCCGCCGGCTGCTTGAGGAATACATCCTCGGCCTCGAGCGTGAGATGGGCTACGAGCACGTTTACACACCCAGCCTGGCCAAGGTCGACCTCTACGTCCGCTCCGGCCACTGGGCCCACTATCACGAAGACATGTTTCCTCCCATGGACCTTGAGACCGAGCAGATGGTGCTCCGGCCCATGAACTGCCCTCACCACATCCTCATCTACGAGTCGAAGTTGCGCAGCTATCGCGATCTGCCGGTGCGGCTCGCAGAGCTGGGCACCATGTATCGCTATGAGCGATCGGGCGCCCTGAGCGGACTCAGCCGCGTCCGCTGTATGACGCTCAACGACGCGCACATCTTCTGCTCGCCCGACCAGATAAAAGAAGAATTCTCCAACGTAATGAAGCTCGTCGAGCGCGCTTATCGCGATCTCGGCATTACGAAGTACAGCTATCGCCTGTCGCTGCGCGATCCGGCAAACAAAGAGAAGTACGTCGATAACGACGAAATGTGGATCCTCGGAGAGCGCGTGCTGCGCGAGGCCCTCGATTCGCTCGGCCTCCCCTACCGCGAGAGCAAGGGAGACGCGGCGTTTTATGGCCCGAAGCTCGACATCCAGCTGGCCGACGTGATGGGCCACGAGGAGACCTATTCGACGGTCCAGGTGGATTTTCACCTGCCCAGCCAGTTCGAGCTCAAGTACACCGGCGCGGACGGCAATTTCCACCGGCCCGTGATGATCCATCGCGCCATCGTCAGCACCATGGAACGCATGGTGTCCTACCTCATCGAGCTGTACGCCGGGGCATTTCCGCTCTGGCTCGCGCCCATACAAATCGGCCTCGTACCCATCAGCGAGCGCCATCTTGAATACGCAAAAAAAGTACAGCAACAGTTACAAATGGCCGGCCTGCGCGTCGAGCTCGACAGCCGCAATGAAAAAATGAACGCAAAGATCCGCGACTTCACGCTGCAAAAAATCCCATACGTGTTAGTCGTGGGCGACAAGGAAGCCGAAGCCAGCGCAGTCAGCGTGCGCACCCGCGGCAAGGGCGATCAGGGATCGACGCCGCTCGAAGATTTCATCGCCAAGAGCAAGAAGCTGGTAGAGGGAAAATCCGTAGAGTTATAAGATCGTCGTGCCAAAAAGAGCTGTCATCCTGAGCACAGCGAAGGATCTGCTTTTGCAGGCGGGCTGCACAAAAAAGGGTGCCCATCCTATCGCGCTTTTGCGATAGAGCCTGCCCTGCCGAAGGGGTGCGGGAAAGCAATAACTTCGTTGTCTTTCGAGTTCCTCTTGCGCTTTTCCCGGTCTGGTTACCTCGAATGAGGATGGTCCTCGTGCGGCTGTTCCTGGTGTGAAGCCGGTGGCCGCGATTGTTCATGTTGAGCTTCCGGCCGGGCTTCGGGTCGCGCTTGAGGTTGCGGACGCTGTTCTGGATGCGCTTCCGGCTGCGGCCTCGGTTGCTCATGCTGGACTTCCGGACGCGCCTCGGGACGCGCTTGAGGTTCCGGCTGTGGCCTCGGTTGCTCATGCTGAGCTTCAGGACGCTGCTCCGTCCGAACGGTGTTCTCGGGATGAGCCTGCGGCCGGATCAGATTCGGATGTTGCTGCTGCGGCCGCGCTTCCGTCACGGCAGCAGGTCGAGCTTCCGGATGCTGCTCCGGAACCTGGGGCCGATTGACTGGGCGATTCATAGCCGTGCGCTCCGCAAACCCCGGATTGGCAACTCCGCGCACCGGAGGCTGCGCTGCCGGTTCATGGAAGGGCGTAGCCAGCGGACGGGTCAGCGCCACGGTCTGCGGACGGCCATGGTTCACGCTGTAGAACTGTGCGCGGTCCTGGCCGGCCTGGCGGGCGTGCATGGTCTGAGCTGTTAGCGGTGGCAGGTGCCGCTCGCGTGACGCCGCTAATTCCGCCGGCGTGGGACGAGCCTGAATACCACCCTGCCCGCCGTTATAACTGACGCGGTTGACGTTGTAACGATTGATGGTCACGTTGTTGATCGTGACGTTGTGGACATATACATTCCTGACGATCGTCGTGTTTACATTCGTGATCGTGCGGTTGTAATAGAAATTGTTGTGGTTCCAGTAGCCTCCGTAATAGCCTTGGCCCACGTAGCCATATCCGTAATTGATTCCGCCATAGTAGCCAATGTGCGGTCCCCAATAGCCATGGTTCCACCCGTAACGGCCGTTGATCCAGCCCCAATATCCAGGTGTCCACAACGCACCAATGTACGGCGCGATCACCCAGACGCCCGGGACCCAGTAGTAGCCCACTGGCTGGTATCCCCAGTAGCCGGGCGTCCAGATATAGTTCGGCCCCGGGCAGGCAGGCTGCTCATAGTCAGGCAAAGGAGGCGGCGGTTGGGGCGCGTAAACCGGCTGTTCAACCGCGGAGGTATCGTAGTACCCGCTCTGGTCGGAGCTGACATCGCTCGCGGGCACGGTATTGTCTGCCGGGTAGCTGCCCGCAGACTCATCCGGAGGCGGAGGCGGCACATTATCACTGGAACTCGCCGCAGGCTGCGAAGAGGCGCTGGTTGACGCGGTGCTTTCATTCGCAGGAGCGGATTCATCTGCCGGCGCCATGTTTGCGCTCGCCGGATCAACATTGGGATTCTCCTGCTCCTGGTTCTCGGCGCTGTTTTCCGACTGCTTGTGGCATCCGGCGATACCGAAGGTGAGAACCAGCCCCACGGTTGCTGCTGCTCCGAACTTGCTGAATGTGCGCATGATGACAATCTCCGAAAAGCTTTGATGCAGTTCTCTCGAATAAGTCGTGGTCGGGCGTGAAGAATAGCTGTTAAATATCCAGGACTCCGCGACCCGGGATTTTGTGGGCCAGATCATAGTCTGCTATTGAGAAACCGTATTTAACAAGGGCAACTTATCTGCGGGAGCGCGCCTTCAGCTGCTCATAGCCCTTTGGATACGCTACGACGAACCGGTGCAGTCCTTCGCCGCTTGAAGAAGTCTCCAGATCGTCGTAGCCGCGAAAGGCCAGGTGCAGCATTCTTCGTTCGCGCGAGCTCATCGGAGCAAAGCTATAGGGCTGCCCGGTGCGGCGCACTTTTTCCGCAGCCGTTTCTGCGGCCAGCTTCAATTCGCGCGCCCGCAGCGCTTTGAAGTTGTGCGCGTCGAATGAGACTTTATCGTGCTCTTCCGGATCGAGACGGATGATCTTTGCCGCGACATGCTCAAGCGAACGCAACAACTCTCCGCCTCTTTGCGTCAGCAGCGACGCGTCTGGACCGGCCAGTTCCACGTAGATTTCTCGTGCTTCCAATCCATCGGGATCGGCAGCGCCGGCGCCGGCAGTAATTCTATACTTCAAGCGGAGTTCGCCAAGCGTTGTCAGGTTTTTGAGGAATGCGGCAATTTTCTGAGCTGCGGCAGAATAGTCGTCAATTGGCATCGACTTAGTATCTCATTGGCGCATATTGCCTTGGCAAACGTATACAAATCAAAAGCGCCCGATGATACCGGACGCCTTGTATCCGCTATTGGCTGGCCGCAGCTCTATCGTCGCGCGACTACGGGCTTGCCGGCGCGCTTTGCCGCTCGTTTTGCGGCGATTTCGCGTACTTCTCTGCCCATTTTCGTGCGATTCATCAGCATTTGCTGCACAATGCCCAGAACGTTTGAGCCTGCCCAGTAGAGCGCGAGCCCCGAGCCGATATTCCAGGTCATAAAACCAAAGACGGCAGGCATGGTAAAGGCCATCATGCGCTGCTGGGCCGGATCGACGCCGGGAGATGGCGTGAGCCACTGCACCAGGAACATGGAAACGATGAAGAAGATCGGAAGAATGTGAAGCGGATCGGGCGCAGACAGATCAGGCAGCCAAAGCCAGTGCGCCTGCCGCAGTTCAATTACGTTGCCGAGCATGCGATAGAAGGCAAAGAGCAGCGGCCATTGGATGAGCATTGGGATGCAACCGCCGAACATATTCACCCCTTCGCGCTTCTGCAGGTCGAAAATCTCCTTATTCATCTCCTGGCGGCGCGGATCGGTAGTCTTGAACTTCGCGAATTTTGCCTTGATTGCGTCCATCTGCGGCTGAATGCGCTGCATTTTGAGCGAGGACTTCATCATCTGGAAACGCGTGGGCAACATGGCTATGTTCAGGATGAGCGTGAGAATCAGAATCGCCCAACCCCACTCGCCGGTGACATGGTCATGGAGAAACTTCAGCACCACGAAGAGCGGCTTCGAGATGATGCCCCACATGCCGAAGCTGACTGTCTTTTCCAGGCTTGGGCCGCCGTTTGTCGGAATCGCTCCGAGGACTTCGAGTGCCTTGGGGCCCGCGAAAAGCTCCACGCTATAGGGCTGCGCCGCACCCATGGCCGCGCCCAGCACAGGAGCCTTCTCCATGTGGTTCGGGTCGGGTTTCTTGCGGTTCTGCGGAATGGCAATGGAGTTATGAAGGCTGACCAGGTCAAGATTCTTTGGCGAATCGGGGATAAAAATTGCGGCGAAGTAAAGATCGCCGACACCCGCCCAGTTGAAAGGCCCGTGGAGCGTCTCGCCGCCGACTACCTTCTTCAATGCAATCTGATCCGCCTTGCCGTCCTGGGCTATATCGAGCGTGGTGCCGGTGGCGAACTGCGGAAGGGTCGTCTGATCGCCGAAGCCCGCAGGCCACGAGAGCAGGGCCGCGACTGGGAATCCATTCTGAGTCACCGAGACTTCCGCGTGAATCAAGTAGCTCGAATCAAACTTGAACGCCTTGTGTACGGTCAGGCCGCCCAAGGCATAGTCAAAGCTGAGTGTTCCCGGAGCGGTGATGGTTCCGGTCGCTGAAGGCACAAACATCGCCTGTTGCAGGCGATTGGTCAACGTCTGATCGTAGGTGAAAAGTGAGAGCGGATATCCGAATTTTGCCGCAGCCTCATGGTTTACAAGATCCAGCGGCTTACCATCATCGTCTTTGTACTTCTTCAGAATCCACGAGGTCACCTGCGCGCCGCGATTCGAAAAGGTAATACGGTACAGTTCGTTCTCAACAACCGTCGTTGACTCGCTGGCAGCCTGCTTCGTATTTGTTCCACCGTCGACCGGAACAGGGGCGTTGGATGGCTGCACTAGTGGCGCCGGCTGGGTGGGAGCGTCCGTTGCGGCCTGTTGCTGATGCGTCTCAGGGGCGGGTGTTTCGGGCTTCTTCGGCTTGAGAAACTGCAAACCGAGAAACATCACAAGAAAGATAGTGGTGAACGCGAGAATAGTCTTCGAGTCCTGCCCGCCTTGCTGATTGGGATTTTTTATTTCTGCCAAGAGTGCTTCCTATGATCTTGATTCGGATGAAATATGCGCTTCTTTCATGGTAACCGGGGTATGAGAACTCTGCATGAAAGGGTGCTTCGGCGGAACAGGATCGAAACCGCCTTGTGTGCCCGGATGACACCGCAGAATGCGCCGCAGCGACATCCAACTGCCTCGAAACCATCCATATTCGTGTATCGCGATTGCCGCATATTCCGAGCAGGTTGGCTGAAATCGGCATGCTCCCCCCGACATTCCTGCGCCGGCATGCAGGACAGGCGAGAGCACGAGCTTATAGAGCGAATGCAGTGCGCCAATCAGGAGTATGCGAAGCGGCCGTTCCCGATTCATGCGCCAGCCTCCGGGATTCCTTTTTTGAGGGACGTTTCCACGGTGGCAAAGACCCGGCCTACTTCTCCTTCAAGACGGAAACAGTCCATTTCCAGGACGCTTTTCCTTGGATGAAGAACAATATCTACGTCGGATTGCAGAGTCGCAAGATTCTTGCGCACTGCTTCACGCATGCGGCGCTTGATGCGGTTGCGCTCGACAGCCTTGCCCAATACGCGACCCGCGGTAAAGCCCACGCGGGGGCCGCTGACGGCAGCCGTGTCTTGTGTGCGCTGGCTGAAGAAAAACGTCATCGATGCAGAGAAGTGCTTCCGGCTCTGCTGATACACGCGCTGATAATCGGCGTGCTTGCTCAGACGCGCCCCGCGCAATGAGAGCGGCGTCCGGTCAGAAGCTGATTCCTGCATGGCTTTTCGTTTGGTGTCTACTCGGAAAATCGCGAAGTCGTTCAGGGCGCGGCGCTTAGTCGCGGTATCCTGCGCTGACAGAGACACGCTTGCGGCCCTTGGCGCGACGGCGCGAAAGAACGGCAGCTCCGCTCTTCGTCTTCATGCGGCTGCGAAACCCGTGGGTCTTCGAGCGGCTGCGGCGATTTGGTTGAAATGTGCGCTTCGGCATGGAAGTGCGCTCCTCAAAAAATTGTTCGATGAAATACGGGTGCCGTCCACAGAGCAGGAAATTACTCAGTGCAGCAATTTCTGAGTATACCTGATTGCACCCATAACCGCAAAACACGCGCTTCAGTCCCGCTTTTTCACAACCCGTGGTGCAACTAAAAAATAGATGCGCAATTTGGATCGAAAGTAAGGTTTCAATGCGCCGTAAATGTGCTACTATCGGCTCCGTTCACTAGAGATTTTTCTGCACGTCCAGCTGCACTCAAAAGATCGCACCATGAGAGCGTAACGCCCTCATCCGAGCTCCTGGCACACCAGAGCGAACCTTGGCTCCGGGTTGCACAACCCGGGGAAGGATATTGTTTTTTCGCTGTGGTCTCTTATTGGGGTTCGTTGATCGCACTGCGGCAGACGTCGCGCGAAGGAAACACGATGTCTTTTGTTCCTGCAACCCCTCCTACCTCACTCAACCCGTGGGTGCGGATCCTGGGAGCCCTCGAAAAGAAAATCAACCGGCAATCTTTCGATACATGGTTGAAGCCAACTCGATTCAGTCACATCAACGGCAAGAAGTTGTTTGTGCGAATTCCCACGCCGGAGTTTCAGCACGTTGGCGATCGCTATGGCGACCTGATCCAGGAAGCCATGGACAATCTCAAGCTCGAATTTGACGAGGTTGCGTTCATTACGCCGGAAGAAGACCCGACGCTGGTGCGCGTGCGCGAAGACGGCGGCTTTGCTCCGGTGCCGACGCACTCCCCGACCGCTCCGCCCAATGGACGTGACGGGGCACGCAGCCCAGCGCGGGCAGGCGCGCCGCAGCAGGGTCGCTTCGACTGGTCTACGGCCGCGCAGTTGAATCCGCGCTACACCTTCGACGCCTTCGTCATCGGCGCCGGCAATCAGTTTGCCCGCGCCGCGGCTGAGGCCGTGGCCGAACGCCCGTCAAAGGCATATAACCCGCTCTTCCTGTACGGCGGCGTGGGCATGGGCAAGACCCACCTGATGCATGCGATCGGCCATGAGGTGAAACGGCGCGAGCCCACCACTTCCATCTGCTACGTGTCGAGCGAGAAGTTCACCAACGAGATGATCAACTCGCTGCGCTACGACAAAATGACCAGCTTCCGCGACAAATTCCGGACCGTCGATCTGCTGCTCATCGACGACATCCAATTCCTTGCGCAAAAGGAGCGCACGCAGGAGGAGTTCTTCCATACCTTCAACGCCCTGCACGAGAATATGAAACAGATCGTCATTGCTTCCGACCGTCCTCCCAAGGAGCTTGCCGAGATCGAAGACCGGCTGCGCTCGCGGTTTGAGTGGGGGTTGATTGCCGACATTCAGCCGCCCGATCTTGAGACGAAGGTCGCTATTCTGCAGAAAAAGGCAGAAAACGACCACATGACTCTTCCCGTCGATGTGGCTCTCTTTGTTGCGTCAAATGTCAGGACCAACGTGCGCGAACTCGAGGGCGCGCTGACGCGGCTTTTCGCATGGTGCAGCATGAGCGGAGTGGAGATCACGCTTCCCGCAGCCCAGCAGTGCCTTAAGCAGTTCATCGATACGCAGGTGCGCAAGATCACGATTGAAGCCATTCAGCGAGCCGTGGCTGAGCAGTTTGGCATGCGCGTCGCCGAGCTGAAGCAGAAAAACAACTCGCGCGCTGTTGTCGTTCCTCGCCAGATCGCCATGTTCCTGGCAAAGAGCATGACGGAAGCCTCATTGCCGGAAATTGGCCGCCAGTTTGGAGGCAAGCACCATACAACCGTGATGCACTCCATTGCAAAGATCGATGAGCAGCGGCGCACAGACAAGGACTTGAACCGGATGATCAACAAGTTGCAGGAAGTCTTAAATAGCTGATTTTTTGAATCCGTGCGCAACGGAAAATCAATCGCTGCTTGAAAACTACTGACTCTTTGCGATAAGGTACGTGCGCTTTAGACAAGTGCAGGTTTCGCCTTTTCTAATCGTGCCTGCGCAAGCAAGAGGAGGTAGATTTCATGTTTGTTATTCTCTGGTGGATCATCGTCGGCCTGATCGCTGGCTGGATCACGGGCAAACTGATGAAGGGCAGCGGCTACGGCGCGATCATGGATATTGTCGTCGGCATCGTTGGCGCAATCATTGGCGGTTTCATTATGCGTCATCTGGGCTTTACCGGCCATGGCGGCATGATCTACACCATCATCATCGCCGTGCTGGGCGCAGTGCTTCTGACGTTCCTGCTACGGTTGATCACTGGCAAAAGAGCATAACGCGATAAGCAGAAGGATCCTCGAAGATACAGTCATAAGCCTGTTTTTCGATGCTCTCTGGCCGCTGGTATTTGGCGGCAAAACGATTTTGCTGCGTTTCCGGGGCATTCGCTTGCTATGCTCTCCGGTAATGGGTCTACGCCGCATCTTTCTCCTGGCTTTTGCAGCTATGCTCGCAGCGTCGCCCGCCGTCGCTCGTCGCCAGGACACGGGGTTCATCAATCGCAAGCTCACTCTGCAAGGCGCAGTCCACAAATACGCAGTGTATCTGCCGGAGAACTGGAATGATCATCAGCTATGGCCGGTCATTTTGTTTCTTCATGGTTCCGGCGAACGGGGAACTGACGGCTTGGATCAGACCCAGATTGGGCTGCCGGCAGCCATTCGCTCTCATCCGGAGCGCTGGCCTTTTGTGGTGGTCATGCCGCAGGTTCCTTTTCAGCACCATCACTGGACCGACCCGGACATGATGCAGATGGCCATCGCTGCTCTGGACGCCAGCGTGAAGGAGTTTCACGGCGATCCGCAGCGGCTCTACCTTACTGGACTTTCGCTGGGCGGCTATGGCACGTGGGAGATCGCCAGGAATTGGCCCCATAAATTTGCCGCCATCGTTCCAGTCTGCGGCGGCATCTTCTGGTCCTATGAACCCGGCCGCTGGCGCGACACCGATTTGCCCGAAGAGTACGCGCGCGCCATTGGCCGCACCCCCATCTGGATTTTTCACGGCGCTGAGGACCCTGTGGTTGTTCCCAAGCAGGCTGTTCTCATGTTCGAAGCGCTCAAGGCAAACAACGGAGAAGTGCGCTTCTGGGAATATGCTGGCGTTCGCCACAACGTATGGGACAAGGCCTATGCCAATCCGGAGCTGCCACGCTGGCTGCTCGCGCATAATTTAAGTGCGATTGCCACGCTCCAGCCAGTGGCTGAACGCATCCTGATACCTTTGCATCCTGTGCCTGCCAAGGTCAATCCCGCGATCTACGACGCGTACGTGGGCCAATATGAAGACCAAGGCGTTATCCAGACGACTATCTTCAGGCAAGGAGATTCCCTCTATGCCAGAAACCGCGTCGGTGAAAGCAACGAACTTTTCCCTGAGAACCCAACAACTTTCTTCTTCGCCTCAGGCAGCCCAAACCGGCTGATTTTTCAGAAAGACTCATCAGGACAGGTCAAGGGGCTTATCTATCACGACGACCGGCACGACGAATTCTGGGCGCTCGTCGCTCAGAGACGCACATCTGCCCAGCGATAAACCCATCGTTTATGGAATCCCAGATGAGTTTCCATTCTGCATGTGAGTATTTCGGAAAAATCATCTCCAGTGGAATTCGACACACCCTGGAAAGCGCGCCATTGCTGCTGCTGGACGTATTTTCCACCCGGCCGCAGAGGTTTCCACAAGGCGATTTCAAAGGCCCTGTGCAGAATTCGGAGAAAGAGCCGCTTCCGGAAGCTTTTCCACCACGACTTCCAAAGTTTTCTTTTTCGTCCGACCCATTTTTCTAAAAAAAGTACGTTTTGGAATGAGCGTCTTTGTGTATTGGGGGCAAGCTTTCCACTTTTCCGCAGGCATCTACTACGGCTACTATCTAATTACTTCTATTTTCTAATAACAATAGTAGTGCTAGCAGAGGCATTCGAATTTGCTGCTTCTGGCCTCGTTTCCGGCATGGTGACGGATCGTTTTGGCATTCCATGAATGGGTGAACTTGCACCGCTTTGCGATCGTTTGCCGGTCGGATACGTATCTCTACTTGCTGTAGAAGCTGTATGTGGCTGTATAGGGCTGGCGGGATTCGCCAGTGGTGCAGCTTTCTTTAGGCGCAGCGCCGCCGTGCGTTTCTGTGCGGCGGATGTAGGTAACATCGGCGAATTTCCCGGAGCCGCTGCCAGGGACAGCCTCAACAAGCAGCCACGCCACCGAGCCTGCTTCCGGTGATGCCTGTTTAGCGATAGCTTTGCCCTTTACTTCGCTGCCATCGTTCAGCTTCCAGGTGGGTCCGGCGAAATGAGTGCCGATGACTGTTCTGTGCGGATCGAGAAGTTTTGCATCCGGCGCTTTGAGGGTCCACTTGCCGTCGGTGCAGGTATAGATTTGCACGCCTTCACCCTCAGCCTCGAGAAGCAGTTCGTGTGTCCCCGGCGGCAGGTCAATCGGAGATGGCGTCTGCCGCGCGAAGGGCGATGCAGATGTAATGAGAGCGGCGAAAAGAATCAGTGCTCGCATAACCCGACGAGGATATCAGAGTTGTTCAAAACGCGCTCTAATTTGGTCTACGAATTCGTCACTTGCCGTTGTATCTCTGAAAAAGGTCGGGAAATTGCTGCTTGAGAGCGGCGATCTTAGGGCGGTCGCAGACTTCGATGTATGGATTGTCCGGGTTCTTGAGGGCGTAGTCCTGGTGATAGTCTTCGGCCGTGTAGAAGGCCTTGAGTGGCACAACCTGCGTGACTATGGGGCGCGAGAAAACGTGCGCGGCATCGAGCTGCTTGATGTATGCGTCAGCGATGCGTTGCTGTTCTTCGTCGGCATAGAAGATGACCGAGCGGTACGACGGGCCGACATCGCGGCCCTGGCGGTTGAGCTGCGTGGGGTCGTGCGCGACGGAGAAGAAGATGCGCAGAAGCTGGCCGTAGGTAATCTTCGAGGGGTCGTAGACGACACGGACGCTTTCGGCGTGGCCAGTGGTTTCTGTCGTCACGTCGCTATAGTGTGCGGTGGCTGCTGAGCCTCCCGAATAGCCTGCGGTGGTATCGACCACGCCCTTTACGTGCTCAAAAACGGCCTGCGTGCCCCAGAAACAACCTCCGGCGAAGACAGCGGTGGCTTTGCCGTGCTTCGCTGCGAGAGTCGCGTCGTTCTGCGCGGCTGGGATGGGCGTTTTTCGGATCGGCTCGATCTGGGCGTTTGCAGCAGTGAGGCTGAAAGCGACAACGAACGCGCATAGTAACGAGCGAAGCACAATAGTTAGAGCGGAATGACTAGAAAAAAGTTACACCGATTGATTTGATGCCGTACGCATGGCCGCCGTTAGAGCCCTTAAAATGCGGGTATGCCTAAGGTTCGCTCTCAACCGGCCTCTCAGGAAAACGTTCAGCCTTACTTTGGCTCAGAAGCTCTGAAGTTCCTGCGCGGGCTGAAACGCAACAATAACCGCGAATGGTTTGAGGCGCGGCGCCCGATCTTTGAGCGCGAATTAAAGAAGCCGATGCTGGCCGTGGTAGAGCGCGTGACCGATGCGATGGCGGAGTTTGCGCCTGCGCATGTGCGTCCGGCGCAGAAGTGCATCATGCGCATCTATCGCGACACGCGCTTTTCCGCCGATAAGACGCCGTACAAAACACACATGTCTGCGTGGTGGACGCGTACGGGCCTGGAAAAGACATCAGGCGGCGGGTATTACTGCCATTTCTCGCCAGCCGAGGTTGTCATCGCGGCGGGGATCTATATGCCGGAGCGCGAGCAGTTGCTGGCGATCCGCATTCAGCTGCTTGAGCAGCATGCGGAGTTGCGGCGTCTTTTGAACAGCAAGAAGCTGCGCAAGGTCATGGACCTCGATCTGGATACAGCAGCGTTGACGCGCCCCCCGAAGGGATTTTCCGCTGATCATCCGGGAATCGACCTGATCAAGCAGCAGCAGTGGGGGGTGCTGGCGCGGCTGCCCGCAGAAGTAGCGCTCGGCGAGAATCTGGTGAATGAAATTGTGACGCGCTTCCGGCTGGCGGCGCCGATCGTGGATTTTCTGAACCGTCCTTTCGTGCAGGATGTGGAAAAGAAAAAGCAATATATCTTCAAGCTGATGTAGACGACAGTCTTTTGGTAGGACTAGACTCCACATCATCTCGGGCCCTGGAAGTCGTGCGAACCGCGCTGTACAAGGGTTTTCGGGCCTGCTGCAAACCGCCAAAAACCATTGAAATCCAGGAAAATGGCATAAAAACCTGAAAAAATGGCGAAAAACCTGTGGAAACAGGGCTTTTGCCGTTGACAAAGCTCGCGAAAAGACGCAAGGTAAACGGCGGTAGGTTTTTTCAAACACCCGCATGGATACAGGGTTTTCGGGCTATCGCGCATGAAAATCCAACGGGGCGGAATGGAGAAACCCGCAACACGCGATACCAGCAAAGGTTCTGGGAAAGCGAATAAGAACCAGGAGGATTCAAACAAAAATGGCAACTGGAATGACCAAAACAGCTCTTGTCCGCCACATGGCGGAGAAGCTCGAACTTACCAACAAGCAAGCGGCTGGCTTCCTTGATCTGCTTGCGGAAACGGCGATCAAGGAGACGAAGAAGAACGGACTCTTTGTGATTCCCGGGCTCGGACGCCTGGTGAAAGCGGAGCGCAAGGCGCGTATCGGCCGCAACCCGCAAACCGGTGAACAGATCAAGATCAAAGCGAAGACCGTGGTGAAGTTCCGCGTAGCCAAGGCTGCCAAGGACGTCATCGCTCCGCCGAAGAAGTAACTTAGGCTCCGCTTGAGAAAAGGAAACGGATTGTTCCGTTTCCTTTTTTACTTGTGTCAGAGATGATGGATGCTTGCGAGGTAGGCATTGATTCCGCTGGCGACGATCTGCACGCCAATGCACATCAGAATGAAAGACGACAGGCGCATCACGACCGAAGTGCCGGCGCTTCCCAGCAGGCGCTCGGCGGCGGCGGCGTAGCGGTAGCAGATGTACACAATGAAACAGACCAGTGCGATGCCGACCAGCGCGGCAATCAGCGCTTTGGGAGAGAAAATTGATCCGGTATGCAGCTCCGCGGGCAGATGCGCGCCCAGCGTGATGGCGACGGAGATGGAACCCGGGCCAACCGTGATCGGCAGCGTGTAGGGATAGAAGGCGTGGTCGAGGATATTTTCTTCGCTGGCGGTTTTTGTGTTGACGCCGCTGGTCCCCTGCGCGAGCAGCGACCAGCCGGTGGCGGCTACGACCAGTCCTCCACCGATCTGCACGGCAAAGATCGAGATGCCGAAAAAGGCGAGAATCTTTACGCCCCACAAGAGCGAGCAGATGAGCAGGAAGAAACTGTAAATCGCAATCTTTTGGGACAGCGCGAGCTGGAGCGGACGTTCGACGCCTCCGATCATGTTGATGAAAATGGCGGCGCTGCCAAGCGGGTTGACGATGGGGAAGAGCGCGCCGACGACAAGAGTCGTGGATTCGGCGACGGCGGCGATGTCGTGCAGAATGTCAATCATGTTTCGATGTCTGCGGCAGTATAGCCCGTATGACTAACGATGCTCCGAAACAAATGATGATGCATTTGATCAGTAGGTACGAGTCGTATCGCCAGGCCAGGGTGGCGAAGCATGCGGTGAAGCTGATGTAGTAACTCTCCGCGAGCAGGCTGGTGATCCATTGCGGCCGCGCGGGTGAAGCGGGAACGCGGGCGCGGAGACCGCGCCAGAGCCGCGGTACTTTCTGTTTATAGGCGAGATAGGCTTCTCCCTGTTGCGCCGCGAGATAAGCTTCTTCGCCAAGAATGAGGCGGTAGTAAAAGACGGCTTGCGCCACCAGAAAGAAAATGGCGCCGCTAGGCGGCATCAGGACCGAGATGGCGATCGAGAAGAGGAACGTACCCATGTAGAGCGGGTTGCGTGCGTAGCGGTAAGGACCGGCGGCGACGACTCCTGTTCCATGCATGGATGTGTCGTGCACGATTGCCGTCCCGAGGTAAGCGGTTCCCCAGACGCGAAAGATCGTTCCTATGATGGCGCAAAGCAGCGCGATGACCGTGACCAGGATGGTCGTGGTGCCGAGCGAAAGCCAGTGAGCGCTGGCGATCGCTCCGGATAGCTCAAGCCATGTGGTGGAAACACGGCCGGAACCGCCCAGGTAGCGCGCCCATGGAGCCCAGAAGCCCAGAACGTAGAGCAGGAAGCCGATGACCAGGCGAAAGCGGAACTCGAACTGTGTTGCCCTCATTTCGCGATTGTCGCACCCTGGTTTTTGTAAACAACGCCGGACTTCATAACGAACTGCACGTTCTCGAGCAGGCGGATATCTTTGAGCGGGTCGCCGTTGACGGCGATGATGTCCGCCCATTTGCCGGGCTCGATTGAGCCGACGTGGCTGGTCCAGCTCATCAGGTCGGCGGCGTTGAGTGTGGCCGTCTGCAGCGCGGCCAGCGGGGTCATGCCGAACTGGTTCACGTAGACATCAAGCTCATGCGCGTTGAGGCCATGCGGATACACAGCCGCGTCAGTACCAAGCGCCACCTTCACGCCAGCAGCAATGGCCTTCTTCGCATTGGCTTTTTCGACGGCGCTAACGTCCTTCATCTTCTGCTTGTAGAACGGGGGCAGGTTTCCGTACTGCTGCATCCAGTCGATGAGGTATGCCGTGGGCACGAAGTAGGTCCCGTGCTGCTTCATGGCGGCGATGTCCTCGTCGTTCATGTAGGAGCCGTGCTCGATGGAATCGACGCCCGCCTCGGTTGCCCACAGAATGCCCTGCGATCCATGCGCATGCGCGGCAACTTTGCGGCCCAGGCGATGCGCGTCGGCTACGATGGCCTTCAGCTCTTCGAGCGTGAACTGAGAGGCCTGTGGGTCGTCGCCTTTCGAGAGCACGCCGCCGGTGGCGCAGACCTTGATGAGGTCGGCGCCATACTTGATGTTTTCGCGCACCTTGTGCTGCACGGCTTCCACGCCGTCGGCCACACCATCGGCCGTCAGATGATATTCGTAAGGCAGCAGGTTCTCGTCACAATGGCCTCCGGTGATGCCGATCAGGGGGCCGCTGACCTGCATGTGCGGACCTTCGATCAAGCCTTCGTTGATTGCGTCGCGCAAATCCACGTCTGCGAAGCCCGCCGCGCCGACGTTGCGGACGGTGGTGAATCCGGCTTCGAGCGTAACCTTCGCATTGCGCGCGCCAATCAACGCGCTTTTAGCGACACTGGTGGACAGCTCGTGATAGGGATCGAAGTTCGTGTCCATGGTCAGGTGCGTGTGCACGTCAATCAGGCCCGGCAGGACCGTCATGCCGCGGAGGTCGATCTCCTTGTCGCCGGGCTGCGCTGGTGTGGAGGATGTGGACGCGACCGCGTAGATGCTGTCGCCGGTGACGATGATGGTCTGGTCGGCGGATTCGTTGCCGGTATGCACGTCGATGACGTGGCCGGCGCGGATGAGCGTGCGCGTGGGCTGGGCTGAGAGGTTGAGCGCGGAAAAGAGCAGAGCGGGCAGCAGCGGGAGGTAAACACGACGGGCAATCGTTAGCATGCGCGGTGTGTCCTTGGAATGAAGATGTGTGCGGCAAGTCTAGCAGACGGGCGGTTGAAGCCGGGCAATTTACCTATTGCCAAACCATAGAAGAGAATGCCATGATACCTATGGCTAGACAATAGGAGCAATATGGCGGACAAAACCGACGTTTGGCAGGGAACCCTGGCGCTGATGGTGCTGAAGACGCTCGAAGCAATGGGGCCGATCCACGGATACGGCATCGCGCGGCGGATCGAGCAGACGAGCGGCAATCTGCTGTCCCTGAATTATGGAACGCTCTATCCGGCGCTTTTAAAGCTGGAGCAGGAGGGGTATATCACCTCCGAGTGGGGCGTGTCGGAGAACAACCGCAAGGCCAAGTTTTACAAGCTGACGCGTGCGGGAAGAAAGCAATTGGAGCGCGAGGCGCGGGAATGGGAGCAGGCGACGGCGATCCTTGCGCGGTTTCTCTCGCCCGCAAAGGAGGCGCAATGAGAAAGCTGCGGGCGTTATGGCTGCGGTTGCGCGGCCTCTTCGGCTCCGAAAGCGCGGCCAAAGAGTTTTCCGCCGAGCTCGAAAGCCACATTGCGATGCATGTCGAGGATGGCGTGCGCGCCGGCCTAAGCACAGAGGAAGCGCGGCGGCAGGCGATGATTCGGCTTGGCGGGCTGGAGCAGGCAAAAATTGCGTATCGCGAGCGCCAGGGGTTGCCCTGGTTTGAGACGCTGTGGCAGGACGTTCGCTTCGGCCTGCGGATGCTGGTGAAGAGCCCGGGGTTTACGGTTGTCGCGATTGCGACGCTGGCGCTGGGCATTGGGGCGAACACGGCGCTGTTTTCTGTCGTGAACGGCGTGCTGCTCAATCCGCTGCCGTATCCGCATCCGGAAGAGCTTGTGACGGTGCATGCCAGCAAACCGAACTTCAGCGAAGGATCGATTTCCTATCCCAATTTTCGCGACTGGCAGCGCGACAACAAGACGCTGGCGGCACTTGCGATTGCGCGGCACACCGGCTACAGCCTGACGGGCATGGGCGACGCAGAAGAGATGCGGGCGGAGCTGGTCTCGTCGGATTACTTCTCTATTCTGGGCGTAAAGCCGGTCATCGGGAGGCTGTTCGCTCCGCATGAAGATGAGATCGGGCGCGAGCCGCTGGTGATCATAAGCCAGGGCTTCTGGCAGCGCAAGTTTGGATCGCGGCCTGATGTTCTTGGCAAGGTGTTGACGCTCGACGGTCGCAACTACACGATTGTCGGCGTGCTGCCTGCCAGTTTTAATCTCAGGATCAACAACTTCAGCGCGTGCGATCTCTATGTGCCAATCGGACAGTTTCAAAATCCGGCGCTCAATAACCGCTTCGCTCCGCTGGGCATCCACGGCATTGCGCGGCTTAAGCCTGGAGTAACGTTCGAGCAGGCGCAGGATGACATGCTGCGGGTTTCCGAGCGGCTGGAGAAGATCTATCCCGAGGCGGATAAGGGGATTCGAGCCAAGCTGGTTCCTTTTCAGTACGCGATGGTGCGCAACGTGAAGCCGCTGCTGCTGATCCTGATGGGCGCTGTGGGTTTTGTGCTGCTGATTGCCTGCGTGAATATCGCCAATCTTTTGCTGGTCCGGTCGAATGCGCGCGCGCAGGAATTTGCGGTGCGCTCGGCGCTCGGTGCAGGACGCGCGCGGTTGCTGCGCCAACTGCTCACCGAGAGCCTGATGCTTTCGCTTACCGGCGGGCTGCTCGGGCTGCTGCTGGCTTCGTGGGGCACGCAAGTGATCCTGCATCTGTTGCCGCAGGAGCTGCCCCGCGCGGCGGAAATTCACATGAGCGGGACGGTGCTTGGATTCACGCTGCTGATTTCCCTGACGGCCGGAACTTTGTTCGGTTTGCTGCCGTGCCTGAAAGTCTTTCGGCAAAACCTGCAGGATACGCTCAAAGAGGGTGGACGCGGAGCGGGCAGCGCACGCCGGAGCGCGCAGAACTGGCTGGTGGTTTTCCAGATGGCGACGACGCTGGTGCTGCTGGTGGGCGCTGGCCTGATGATTCGCTCGCTGGCGAAGCTCTCTGAAATCAACACGGGATTTCGACCGCACGGGGTGCTTACCTTTGGCCTCCAGGCGTCCCCGTCGATGATTGGATCAAGCCCCGAAGCCACGCGCGCGTATCTGCGCGAGGCGAATGCGAGGATCGCGGCTGCTCCCGGCGTCGAAGCCGTCTCGTTTTCCTGGGCAGCGTTGCCGATGCAGTCGGATGATGAAGAGCTATTCTGGCTGGATGGCGAACCGAAGCCACAGAGCCAAAATGCGATGCACTGGGCGCTCCGTTACATCGTGGAGCCCGGATATCTGAAGGCAATGGGGATTTCTCTGCTGAAGGGGCGCTTTCTGGCTTCCAGCGATGACGAGCATGCGCCGCGCGTGGTGGTGATCGACGATGTGTTTGCGCGGAAGTTCTTCGGCAATGCCGACCCGATCGGGAAGCGCGTCTTCCTGGAGCAGTTTGACGAGCCGGCCACAGTCGTCGGCGTGATAGGACATGTGAATCAATGGGGCCTGGACAATGACGCCGTGAATCCGCTGCGGGCCGAGATTTACCAGGCGATGATGCAGTTGCCGGAGCAGCAGCTTGGGCTGGTGCTGATGGGCATGGACGTGGTCGTGCGCTCGAAGTACGACGCAGACACGGCGTTTCAAAGTATTCGCAATGCGGTGGTTCAGATGAACCACGAGCAGGTGGTGTACAACCCGGAGACGATGGACGCCACGATTGCCGATACGCTGGCCGGACGGCGCTTCTCGATGATTCTGCTGGCTGCGTTTGCGGGCACGGCGCTGCTGCTGGCCAGCATCGGGATCTATGGCGTCATCTCGTACCTCGTCGTGCAGCATACGCGCGACATTGGCGTGCGCATGGCGCTGGGCGCCGATCGCAGGGACGTGTTTCGCTGGGTGCTGGCGCGCGGCGGCAGGCTGGCTTTTGCCGGAGCAGTTGCCGGGCTCCTCGCTGCACTGGGGTTGACACAGCTGACAACGAGCTTCTCTTCACTGTTGTATGGAATACGGCCGTATGATCCATTGACCATGCTCGGTGTAATTGGCGTGTTGATGGCAGTTGCCTTTGTGGCCTGTTATTTGCCGGCGCGGCGCGCCACGCGGATTGATCCGATGCAGGTGCTGCGGACGGAATAGCGATGCTTATTTGAGAGCCAGCCGCAGTCTTCCTTTCGCCTGCGCGAGTCTGGCCTCGGCCTCAGCGCGCGCGAGGCCTAGCCGCTGCATCACAACCGCAGTTTTAACCGACCCTGCTTCGTCGAGCAGAATCGCTGCTTTTTCGTAAGGCAATTCGGTAAGTGTGGAGATGATCCTGGCGGCGCGGTCGCGCAGCTTCACATTTGTAGGCTGCACGTTCACCATAAGGTTGCCATAGACATAGCCAAGGCGCACCAGCGATCCCGTTGACAGCATATTGAGCACGAGCTTGGTTGCCGTGCCTGCCTTCATGCGCGTCGACCCTGTGACGACCTCCGGACCAACAGCGGGCGTGATGGCGATTTCCGCGCGCTGTGCGAGTTGCGAGCCGGGTACGCAGCTCAGGCCGATGGTTGCGGCTCCGAGCTTGCGGGCGTAGTCGACGCCGCCGAGGACGTAAGGCGTGCGTCCGCTGGCGGCGATGCCGACGAGCGCGTCTTTTGCCCTGTAGCCGTGGCTTTGCAGATCGCGTTCGCCCTGGGTCGCATCATCTTCCGCCCGCTCTACAGACCGGCGCAGGGCAACGTCGCCGCCGGCAATCAATCCCTGTACCAACTCCGGAGGCGTGTTGTAGGTCGGAGGGCATTCCGATGCGTCGAGTACCCCCAGACGTCCCGACGTGCCTGCTCCGATATAGAAAAGGCGTCCGCCATTGTCGAGGCGCTCGACGATAGCATCGACGGCCCGAGCGATGTTAGGCAGCTCTTGCTCGACCGCCGCAAGCACGTCGCGGTCGGCGGCGTGCATCGTCTTGAGCAGATCGATCGTCGAGAGTTGGTCGAGATTCTCGGTTGCCGGGTTTCGCGCTTCGGTCAACAGCTGGTCGAGCTTTTCCATACTGACAGATTACTTCGTGATGGCTGCGTTCAGCACCGGATGGTTAAGCCCCTGTAAACTGCGGTCCGGCGCGCCTTCGAGGTCGAAGACGACGACTTCGTTCTCGCCTGACTTGAGCCAGGGTCCGGGGACGTAAAGCGTCTTCTGCGGGCCGATGTTCCAGATGCGGCCCAGGGCATGGCCGTTGAGCCAGACTTCTCCCTTGGTGAAGGCGCTGGTGTCGAGAAATGTGTCGGCCGGCTTGTCGATGTTGAATGTCGCGCGGTAGAAGCAGGGGTCGGTGCATGGCGGGTCGCTGTAGGCGAGTTTTTCAGGTGCGAGCATCGGCAGCGTGTAGATGTCCCACCCGGTGACAGGCTTGCCTGCGAGCGTTACTTCTTTTGTGATGCCTTTACGTTCTCCGCGCATGACCTTGGTGAAGTTTACGCGGCCGGTGTTTTCGACGAGGATGTCTAGACGCGCGTTCTGCGCAGTGACGTTCAGTGGCAGCGAGTTCTGGTCCAGGCGGCGATCGAGCGTCCCGACGAGTTTCCCATCGATGTAAATTTTCGCGTAGTCGTGGAGTTGATCGAGTACAAGGTCGCCGTTGATGGGGCCGTGTAACGTCGTTCGATAGAGGATGTAGCCGTAAGCTTGGTCGAGGTCTTCCATCGAGAGCGGCTGCTCGCTGTGTGTGGGCTTGAGAAGGTTATTCCAGAGGGAAGCCGACTGCGTAAGTGTGAAGGACGGTATTGTGATGGCCGGAGCGACTGGTGGCACAGGGGGCGGTGTGACGCCGGTGGCTTTCGAGATGGTGTCGCGAAAGAGGAAATACTTCGCCGTGGGGCGCCCGCTTTCATCGAGCGGCGCGTCGTAGTCGTAGCTGGTCACGTCGGGCTCGTAGTTTTTGCCGTTGGAGTTGGCTCCGTTCATCCAGCCGAAGCTCGTGCCTCCGTGAAACATGTAGAGGCTGATGGAGTAGCCTTGTCGCAGCGTCCAGTCGAGGTCGGCGGCCTGCTGCATTGCATCGGTCGAGGCGTGCTTTGCGCCCCAGTGATCGAACCAGCCGTCCCAGTATTCACTGTTCATGAATGGGCCATCGGGGCGCAGCTTTTTGAGTGCTGCGAAGCCTTTTTGCGATTCGCCTGGGCCGAAGTTAATGGCTGCGGGCAGCTCGGGCAATGATCCGTCCGGAACCTGTTCGGGACCGTCGGCGGTGTAGAGCTGGGATTTGTTGAATCCGGCATCGACCAGCATGTGATAGATCTGCTCCATGTAGGCGTGGTCTTTGTCAAAGGAGCCGTATTCGTTTTCCACCTGCACCAGAATGATTGGGCCGCCGTTGCCGATTTGTAACTGTGACAGTTCCTTACCGAGGCGCATGATCCAGCGGCGGGCAGGCTCAATGAACCTTGGATCGCTGGAGCGGACAACGGTGCTGTGGTCTTTGAGCAGCCACGCGGGGAAGCCGCCGAACTCCCACTCGGCGCAGGCGTAGGGACCCGGGCGCAGGATGACGTAAAGTCCTTGCTGCTGCGCCTCGCGGATGAACTCGGCCACGTCATTGTTGCCGGAGAAGTCGTATTTGCCCGGACGCGGCTCGTGCAGGTTCCAGAAGACGTAGGTGGTGATCGTGTTCAGGCCCATGGCTTTTGCCATGCGCAGCCGGTCACGCCAGTAGGCGCGCGGAATGCGCGCGTAGTGCATCTCGCCGGAGATGACCTGGAATGGTTTGCCGTCGAGCGTGAACTGTCCGTTCTCCGCTTTGAATGTATGCGCTTCAGCGGAGGCGCTTCGCGGTGTCAGCGCGACGATACTCAAGAGCAGGCAAAGCAGTGTGGGAGGTATGCGTTTCATTGAGGCTTGTCTCTCCGGGTGTTTGGAAAGAGGTAGTGTATACGCAATGATCGTTTTGTTGCCTGCTCGCGTTAGATAAGCGAACAAGCAGCATTTTACGTTCACAGCGCGTGGCCAGGTCGCAACCCCTTACAATGTTGGCTGGAGCGACCGGAGTAGCTCCCTTATGCCGAAAGTCACACGTTTCATCTGTATTCATGGCCATTTTTATCAACCGCCACGGGAGAATCCATGGCTTGAACAGGTGGAGACGCAGGACTCCGCGGCGCCGTTTCATGACTGGAACGAGCGCGTTACTTCGGAGTGCTACGCGCCGAACGGCGCCTCGCGAATTGTAAACAAGCAGAATGAGATCACTCGAATTCTGAATAACTATTCGCACATCAGCTTTAACTTCGGCCCGACGCTGTTGTCATGGCTCGAAGAGAACGCGCCGCGCACGTATCGCATGGTGCTCGATGGCGACCGCGCGAGCCAGAAGCGCTTCTCCGGGCACGGTTCGGCGATGGCGCAGGTCTACAACCACATCATCATGCCGCTGGCGAACACGCGCGATCGCATTACGCAGATTCGCTGGGGCATCGCCGATTTTGTGCGCCGCTTTGGGCGGAAGCCCGAAGGCATGTGGCTGGCGGAGACCGCAGTCGATCTGGAAACACTGCAACTGCTGGCTGACCATGGTATCCGGTTCACAATTCTGGCGCCGGGGCAGTGCGCGCGCGCGCGCCCCATGGTGAAAAGCGGAGCGGGAAAGGAAGCCGCCTGGACCGACACAGACGCTGAGACCCTCGACACGCGGCGCCCCTATCTGGTGCGCTTGAAATCAGGAAGTGAGATCGCGGTCTTTTTCTATGATGGCGCGCGATCGCGATCGATCGCCTTTGAAGGCATTCTAAATAGCGGCGATAACTTCGCGGCGCGGCTGATGAGCGGGTTCACCACGGATGTGGTGCCGCAGTTGGTGAACGTGGCCACAGATGGGGAGAGTTATGGGCATCATCATCGGCATGGTGAGATGGCGCTCTCCTATGCGCTGAAGCTGATCGAGAAGAGCGCCGACGTGCGTCTCGCAAATTACGCTGAATTTCTCGCGAAGTTTCCTCCGGCACATGAAGCGCAGATCGTCGAGAACACGTCCTGGAGCTGCGCGCATGGCGTGGAGCGCTGGCGTTCCAATTGCGGCTGCAATACAGGCTCGCATCCCGGCTGGACGCAGCAGTGGCGCAAGCCGCTGCGTGAGGCGCTGGACTGGCTGCGGGATGCGATCGCTCCACTCACGGAACAGGCCGCGGCTCCGCTGTTCGCAGACGTGTGGGCTGCGCGGGACGCTTACATCACGGTAGTGCTCGAACGCGACAGCGAGGCGACGGCGAAGTTCCTGGCGTCCCATGCAACCCACGAGCTGAGCGCAGAGGAGCGAATCACGGCATTGAAGCTGATGGAAATGCAGCGTCACGCTCTGCTGATGTACACAAGCTGCGGCTGGTTCTTCGATGAAATTTCAGGCATAGAGACGGTGCAGATTATTGCCTACGCCAGTCGTGTGCTTCAGCTCGCTGCAGAGATCTTCGGTGAAGGCGGAATCAAGCTGGAAGCGCAATTTGTGGAAATGCTGCGCAAGGCCAAGAGCAATGTCCCAGAGCAGGGCGACGGCGCGGCCATCTATCAGAGCCAGATCAAAAAGCTGCAGGTTGGGCTGGAACAGGTCGCAGCACACTATGCAATCAGCTCTACCTTTTCCAGCTATCCCGATGAGGCAGAGCTTTTCTGCTACTCGATCCGCCGCCTCACCTACGAAGTTGTTACTTCCGGACGCGGGCGGCTCCTGTTCGGACAGGCGCGCGTCGCTTCACAGATTACGCAAGAGCCGGAGACAGTGATCTTCGCGGTTGTGCATTTTGGCGATCAGAACATTACAGCTGTGGTGAAGCGCTACGATCCGGCACAAGAGCAGGAGTACAAGGAGTTTGTGCAAAAAGCGCGAACAGCCGTGATAAGTGCGGATTTCCCGTCTCTGATTCGCCTTTTCGATCATGTCTTCGACGGCCAGACGTATTCGATTCAATCACTCTTCAAAGATGAGCAGCGGCGAATTGTGAAGCTGATTCTGGAGTCGACAATTTTGGAGGTAGAGTCGAGCCTGATCGCTATTTATGAAGACCATGCGTCGCTGCTCCATTTCCTGGGGAAGACTGGATTGCCGAAGCCGCCGGCATTAAGCATGGCCGCAACCTTCGCCGTGAACGCAGGATTGCGGAGAGCCATTGAGAGCGATCCTATTGACGCATTGCAGGTGCGCGCATACCGCGGTCTGGTCGCGGCCGATCATATTGAAGTTGAGAAGAGCGTTCTCAGTTATATCTCCGATCAGAAGATGAAGCGCGTTATGGTACGGTTGCAGGCCGATTTCAAAAACATGTCGTGTCTGGAGAATGCGCTGCTGACCGCTCGAACCCTGAGTGAGTTGCCGTTTGAGCTGAACATCTGGCAAGCGCAGAACATCTGGTACGACACGCTGAAGCTCTCTCGCAAGGAGCAGCTGTCACCTGAGTGGCAGGAGAAGTTAATGGAACTCGGCAAGCAGATGAAGATTCGAGTAGATGAGCTGGTCGTCGAAGAAGATGAGGACCGATCCGATGAGGCGGATTGGGAAGCTGCCGGGTAGTTGCGCCTGCATCTGCAGGCAGGATTGGTTGGCTTAACTGCGCCAGCGCAGTGTAACCGGGCCTGACATGGGGTGACGCATGGGCTGTCCGGTTGACGCCGCTTCGAGCCGTGCCTGCTTGAGCGCGAAGTACCACTTCGCAGGGCGGTCGGCGTCATCGATAAGCATGAGCGTGGGATCGTACTTCAGGCCCTCGGCCTGCTGGATCATCGTAACCTGGTCCTGTTCGACAAAGCGTTTTCCAAAAAAAGTAGCTATCGATGTTACAAATGGGATGCGGTAGAAGACGTTCCAGGCTGCATATACATCGATGCGGCAGGCATTTGCAACTGTTGGAGTTACAGTTGTGATGCTGGAGAACCACTTGTCTCCCGCGCGAATGGTCTCGTAGCGTCGGTTGGGCAGTACGAAGTCGATAGTAGTGGTAATGGGCTCGCCGTAAACGCCGAGCAGCTTGTAGGGCGCGCTGTTGACCGATGGCGTATGCGAAGCCATGCGGAAGCCCTGCTCGATGGGCTCGAAGTGCTTTTCTTTTTCGTGAATGCTGGCCTGCTTGCGCCACCACCATGCCTGGTGCACGAATGGTCCGTGCGCCGGGTCCATGAGGCCGATAATGCCGTGATCGACGTTGCAGGGCAGATCGGCGGTGAGATGCTGGCTGCGAAAGCGCGGGCCGAACTTCGGGGCTTCAGGAACGGGTGGCAGCGTGGTCTCGTCAGCGCGCACGCGGCCTGAGCCCGGCTCTGGCACGTAAACCCAGGCATAACCGTCGCGCTCTTCGCACGGGAATGCCGTACCGTAGATCCGCGTGGGATCGAGCGTGTCGCGGCTGGTGAGGGAGGGTATTTCCTTGCACTGACCGGTAACTGGCTCGAAGGCCCATCCGTGATACTTGCAGGTGAGCCGCTCGCCGTTGAACCATCCACAGGAGAGCGGGATGCCACGGTGCGGGCAACTGTCACGCATGGCAAAGATGCGTCCGTCGGCACGACGGCCGAGAACCAGCGGAATGCCCATAAGCATCGCGGTAGCCAACTCCCTCCCGTGCAACAGTTCGCTGCGCATGGCCGGGTACCAGTCGTTGTAAATGAGCACTGTGCCGGGGCCCTGTGGCGTGGCGATTGGGGTGAGGTTGGTGGTCATCGTTCTCTTTCAACTATAGCTCGGTGGCCCGAAGAAACCGTGTCGTGGAAACGGAGACGGCTTTCAGACTTTCACCAGCTTTCGTGCTGTCACGCCAAACCAACGGGTCGGCGTTTTCTTCGCCATTTGTTCCCCGCTTGAGGCAAATTTCGCGTACACTGGTCTGCGATGACCGACGGACGACGCCCCGTACGATACGACGCTGCCCTTGCCATTCGAGAACTTACAGCTGCCGATCCTAAACTTGGGGAACTGATCGAGCGGGCCGGCCCCTATACGCTGAAGCTCAAGAGCCAACACTCCCCGTTCGAAGCGCTGCTGGAATCGATCATTTACCAGCAGCTTCACGGTAAAGCCGCCGCCGCGATTCTAAAACGTCTGCTGACGCTCTTTGGCGAGATTCACCCGAGTCCCGAGCATCTCCTGGGCGCGAGTGATGACATGCTGCGGTCTGTAGGGTTGTCAGGAAGCAAGAGCAAAGCCCTGCGCGATCTTGCTGCCAGGACGATTGACGGAACCGTGCCCACCCTGTCTGCCATCAGGCGCATGCCCGATGCCGAAATTCAGGACCGGTTGACGCAGGTGCGCGGCGTTGGTCCATGGACGGTCGAAATGCTGCTGATATTTCGGCTTGGACGCCCGGATGTTTTTCCTCTGACCGACTACGGTGTGCGCAAGGGCTTTTCGTTGACCTTCAAGAAGCTGCCGAAGAGCAAGCCCTTTGACGCCACCATGCTGGCCAAACCGACAGAGATGTTGCGGCGCAGCGAGAAATGGAGGCCATGGCGCTCGGTAGCGAGCTGGTATCTGTGGCGTGCCTGCGATCTGTACGGAAAACCTTCCCCTCCGCCGGAATGACCCCGCCACCTTAATTCCCAAGCGCTTCCAGCAACGCGTCAAAATCTTCAAGCCGCGAATACTCAATGATGACGCGCCCACGGCCATTCTTGTCCTCGATGCGGACTTTTAGGCCAAGCGAGCGTTGGAGTCGCTCCTGAGCCTCGCGAACATTGGGGTCGATAGGCTGCTCTTTCGCTCTATCTTCGCCCTTAGTTTTCTTTTCTGGATTCAGCAGTCCCTGGATGTAGCTCTCCGTCTGCCTGACCGACATAGAGAGAGCAGAGACTTTCTGCGCGGCTTTGAGAATGGTCTCAGGGTTTTCAAGTGAAAGCAGGGCCCGGGCGTGGCCGAAGCTCAGGTCGCCGCTTTCAACTTTGCCCTGCACTTCAATGGGAAGACGAAGCAGGCGCAGGAAGTTCGAAACCGAGGCGCGGTCTTTTCCAGTGCGCTGTGCTATCTGTTCCTGCGTGAGCTTGAATTCGCGCCCCAGGCGCTCGAAGGCGCGGGCCTGCTCCATCGGGTTCAGGTCGGCCCGTTGCAGGTTTTCAACGATGGTCATCTCCATCGCCTGCTCGTCCGAAACCTGGCGGATGATGGCGGGAATTGTATCTTTGCCGGTCTTTTGTGAGGCGAGCCAGCGGCGTTCGCCGGCGATCAGCTGGAAACGGCCATTCGGTAATGGGCGCACGATGATCGGCTGGACGACGCCGGTTGCGGAAATCGAGTTCGCCAGTTCCGTGAGTTGTTGCTCGTCGACGCGGCTGCGGGTCTGGTAGGGATTGCGATCAATTTCGCCGACAGGGATCTCATGCGGTTTTCCCGTAATCTCAGTTGCCGGCAGTTGCGGTGCGGCTTCCGCCGCGGCAGCAATGGTTGCTTGCACGCGCGGGAGCAGCGACTCCAGTCCTTTTCCTAATGCACGCCGCTTCGGGGTTTCGGTTGCTGTCGTCATAAATTCCGTCCTTCCAGTCGTGGATATGGTTCGTCAGGCATAGGGCCAGAAACGGATTTCCTTTTTTCCGCGCTTCGCGGCCGCTTCCTTGCGTTCTTTGGCCTTTGGACTCTCGATGTTGTTCCGCTTGAGTAGCTCGTCGGCCAATTCGGTGTAACTTTCTGCTCCGCGCGACTTCGGGTCGTAGAGAATGACTGGCTTGCCGTAGCTGGGAGCCTCGGCTAGACGGACATTGCGCGGAATAGCGGTTTTGAGTAGCTTGTCCTTGAAAAAGGAGCGCAGGTTTTCCGTTACCTGCTGGGCAAGGTTGGTGCGGTCATCGTACATGGTGAGCAGCACCCCCTCGATTTCAAGCCCCGGATTAAAGGTCTCACGCACGCGGTCGAGAGTATGCATCAGCTCGCTGATGCCCTCCAGGGCGAAATATTCGGCCTGCATCGGAACCAGCAGCTTGTCGGCGGCGATGAGAGCATTCAGCGTCAAAAGATCCAGCGCGGGAGGGCAATCGAGAACGATGAAATCATACTTGGCCCGCTGTGGCGCCAATGATTCCTTCAGCCTGTGGGCGCGATTTTCGTGCTGGATCAGTTCGAGGTTGGCCCCAATGAGATTTTTATTTGACGGAACCAGCTTGAGCGTCTCGATTTCGGTCGACAGGATGGCTTCCTCGACAGTAGCTTCGCCCAAAAGAATGTCGTAAGTGGATCGGCGTTCGTCATCCCGGCCGAAGCCGTAGCCTCCGGTGGAGTTTGCCTGTGGGTCGCAGTCAATCAGGAGCGTATGGAGGCCTTCCAGTGCAAATGCGGCGGCGAGATTGATGGCGGTGGTGGTTTTGCCTACTCCACCTTTCTGATTAACGACGGCCAGGACCTTACTCATGACGATAGGGAAAGACTAAAGATCGCAGCGCGCAAATTCAATTGTGAAGGCCTGTGCAGAACTCGACACAAATTGTGGAAGACTTTTTAGCGGTGCGGAATATCATGTTGCAACTGCTTGTTGGTGATAGAGATAGCGGAGGGTAACGAGCGGGTATATTCATCGCTGGCGAAAGAGCGATCCGTGGAAAACGTCTATGTTCCACGTGGAACATAAAGCTGTTGATTCCGCCTCAGGAACCGTTTGTTCCACGTGGAACATCGCTTTCACGCCGGCCGATTAGAAGGAGTCTCTGCGATGAATTGGGCAGCAGCAGTGGAGTACTCCAGCAAATCTGGTGAAATTGAGAAGTAACAGCTTCGACCGTCTCTTCCGTGAGGAACAGAATGAAATAGCCTGTGGGACTAAGCTTGTCCACCGCGATGCGGCAAGCTTCCTGCATGTTGTCGACAGCACGAAGAGCAACCGCCTCAAAGCTCTTATCCAGGCTCTCGACTCGACCCGCGTAAACGTCGCCATTTTGGATGCCAAGCGACCTGAGAACTTCGCGCAGGAAGGCCGCTTTTTTGGATTGCGACTCGCCCAGAGTGATGTGGATCTCAGGGCGGCAAAGAGCTATGGGGATGCCGGGAAATCCTCCACCGGAGCCAAAATCCAGCAAAGAGCAGATTCCTTGAGGCAGCTTTTGCGCTGCCAAGATGCATTCTATAAAGTGCCGCTGGACAATATCTTCCGGCCGACGGATAGCGGTCAGATTCAGTCTGGCATTCCATTTCTGGAGCAATTCGAGGTAGCTCTGGAAGCGGCTTGCCACGTCCGGCGTCAAGGATTGAAGGCCGGCAGCTGCAAAGGCTGCCTCTATCTCGGCCGATGTCATCTGGCCACGGACTCCCGAATCTCCCGCGGCTTCCAGGCCCTGGCGGTATCGATAAACTGACGAAAAATAGACTGAGAGACCCGATCTGCCACGAAAGTCCGCTCCGGATGCCATTGGACGCCGAGCACGAACTGTTTGCCGCGCTGTTCCACGGCTTCTATCGTGCCATCCGGAGCAGTAGCGACCAGGTCAAGGCCATCTCCCAGCTTGGCGATGGCCTGATGATGGCTGCTGTTCACCGAAATCGATGGGGCAAACTCTTTCAGCTGCTGGGTTGTACCAGCGATTTCTGCTGCATGGGCCTCGGCAACCTCGCGGCCGGCCTTATGGTTGATCCCCGACGTGAGATGCTGCACCAGCGTGCCGCCCTTCCATACATTGAGGGATTGCGCCCCATAGCAGATGCACAGCAGAGGCTTGTGCAGATTGAAAGCGTCCTGCAACAGGAGCTCATCCACGGCTTCGCGGGCCGAATCCGCCGGGGCGCATTCCGGAACAGGCTCCTGCCCATATTTCTGAGGATTTACATCGGCAGGACTCCCCGGCAGCAGTACTCCCGTGCAGGTAGCGATCAAATTTGCTACGGTCGCCGGGGATCCCGTAAGAGGAATCGAGACGGCAACCCCGCCCGAGGCTTCGACCGCACGCGCATATTGCGGCCAGCTGCGCTGGTTATAATCCAGGTCGGTGGAGGTTGGCTGCGGGATGGCGATGCGTGGGGAGGATTGATTCATATGGCGTTCTCGGGAACTTCAGTAATGGCCTCAAGCGAGGGTTGGGCCGGTGTCTCTAAATACGAATGCGCATAATACAGCCGGCAAATTTCATTGCTCAGGCGATTGGTTAACTCATCTATCTGGCGCATCGAGTAGTCTTTGGTCTCAATTGGTTCGCCAATGACAAGCGTGATAGGCACAGGATAAAACTGTGTCGAGTGAATCGGCAGGAGTTCGTGGGTTCCGATAAGCGCCATGGGCACGATTGGAACCTGGGCCCTGATTGCCATAAAGGCTGGACCATTCAGGAAGGTGCTGGGATGGCCGGTTTCTGTGCGTCCGCCTTCAGGAAAGATGAATAAGGGCATACCTGATTTCAGCGTCTTGACGGCACTGCCGAGACTGGAAATGGAGGCGCGCGGATTATCGACATTCACCGGAACCTGCCCGGAGCGCCGCAAGTGCCAACCAATGAAGGGCATTTTCCAGAGGTCGTGCCGCGCGACGATACGAAATTGAAAAGGCAGGCTGGCGAAGATCACCGGCGTGTCCATATACGACAGGTGATTGCAGGCATAAACAGCAACCGGATGTTTGCGCAGGTTCTCCGCGCCGAGAATGGTAAGGGGACATCCACTCACCAAGACCGAGGTTCGCGCCCATGCCTGGGCAATACGATGTTGCAGCTTGCCGTCTCTTTCAAATAGCGATGCCATCAGCGAAAGGCTGCCGAAGATACCTGTCGAAGTGAAAAAAATCGGGGCTTGAAGTAAGAAAGACAACAAGCGATTGGAAAGGGGCAACGGATCGGGTCGCGGGCCAAGCGAGCGGCGCGTCATGCCGTCAGCTCCGCACGTAGCGCGCCGACCAGATAAACAGAGCCGGTTCCCACAATCATGCCGGTGGAAGGCGTAATCTCCAGAGCGCGCTTAAGAGCGCTCCGCTCATCTGTGCAAGCCTCGAAAGCCGCACCTACGGAGGCAGCGGCAGCGCACAGCTGGTCCAGCGCTGCCGACCGTGGTGAGTCAACAGGAGTCAGCAGTAGCTGGTCAAAAAGCGGGAAGAGAATCTGCGCCAGTTCGGTGATTGCTTTGTCGCGCAGGCATCCGAAGATCAGCGTCCTTGGGTGAGCTTCGCCATCCGCCAAGACTGAGCGCAATGCCCATGCGCCCGCAGGGTTGTGGCCCACATCAAGCAGAATGGCCGCGCCGTTCGGAGCGGCGAACCGCTCCATCCGCCCCGCCCAACGGGTCTCGCGAATTCCCTGTTCAATGTTTGCAGCTGTAATTTTGTAACCGTGATAGTTACATAATTCGACCGCGGCGGCGATGGCCAGCGCAATGTTGCGCTGCTGATGCTGGCCGGCGAGCGGGGAGTCGACTTCGATCTTCTCACCACGCACCTGCAACGGGTAGTGGTTGCAGGCGGCTTCGGAACGCGTTGTATGCGGCGGAATGTAATCGGCCGCGTTAACCCCCCTGACGTTGAGCCCCGTAGCGACTTCGCCGAGAACGGAATTCGCTTCCGGATGCTGCGGCAGCGTGACCATCACGCCATTCTCGCGCAGGATACCCGCCTTCTCGCGAGCAAT
>Ga0335073_10000572_pt1 | contig 47264 bp, 44 predicted proteins | sample Lox_Sample_22_FD_207093 | JGI IMG/M metagenome (GOLD analysis project Ga0335073, IMG submission 207093) | Soil microbial communities from Loxahatchee National Wildlife Refuge, Florida, United States - Lox_Sample_2.2 | ecosystem: Environmental > Terrestrial > Soil > Wetlands | place: USA...
AATGCAGAGCCTGCTGCGAGATATCCGCTATGCCGCGCGCCAGTTACGCAAGTCTCCGGGCTTCACGCTTACGGCAGTCTTCACACTCGCTCTTGGCATTGGAGCCAACACCGCCATCTTCAGCGTCGTCTACCGGCTTTTGCTTCAATCGCTTCCTTTCCACGACGCCGAGCGCATTGTCAGTATCTTTGAGACCCATCCGCAGGTGCCGGGAGGCTCCGAGGCCACCTATCCCGATTACCAGGATTGGCGCACCCAGCAAAAGAGCTTTGAGCAGGTCGCCGCCTACTCAACCCTGAACCCGGATACCGTCTCGCTCGCGACGGGCGGGCCTCCCGCGCAGGTGCACAGAGTTCTCGCCTCCGGCAACTTCTTCTCCCTGCTCGGAACTGCTCCTCTGATCGGCCGCATCTTCAGCGCCCAGGACGACGCCCCCGGAGCGAACCACGTTGCGGTGTTGAGCGCCGCCGCCTGGCAGCAATACTTCGGTGCAGATCCGAGCATTGTCGGACGCCACGTGGACATTAATGCAGCCAGCTACTCCATCATCGGAGTTCTCCAGCCCGGCGCTGCCTTTCCCGCTGAGGGTGAAGTCTGGCTGCCGCTCTCTCTCCTCGATCAGCCCACGCAGAACTCCCGGGTGTGGCACTCCGTGAATGTCATCGGCCGCCTGCGTCCCGGCGTCGAGTTGGCCGACGCCAAATCGGATATGCAGACCATCGCAGCGCGGCTTGCCTCCGCCTATCCCGCGACCAACCGCAACGTCGGTGTGTTGCTCGCGCCGCTTCGCGAGCAACTGGTCGGAGCATTGCGTCCAGCAGTTCTCAGCCTCATGGGATCGGTCCTCCTGGTGCTCCTGATCGCCTGCGCAAATGTCGCCAGCCTGCTGATGGTGCGCGCTGCCGCCAACCGGCGGGAGGTCGCCGTTCGTCAGGCGCTGGGCGCGGGCCGCCTCCGGCTTTTCTCGCAATTCCTCGCCCAGACTCTGATCATCTGTCTGCTCGGAGGCGCACTCGGAACCATTCTTGCCGCCTTCGCACTTCCACTATTACGGCTTGCTCTTGCACATACAACCGGAGTCGACCTGTCCATGGTCCAGTCCATCAATCTGAGCATTCCCGTGTTGCTGTTCACGCTCAGCACCTGCACGCTCACGGCGATCCTGTTTGGGCTGCTGCCCGTCTTCAGGACTTCGACCAGCCTCGCCGACTCTCTCCGTCCCGGAGATCGCGGAAGCACCGACAGGCATGCGCTTAGAAGAGGCCTGCTGATCTCCGCAGAGATCGCCATCGCCGTGGTTGTGCTCTTTCTCGGCACCCTGGTTATCAGGAGCTTTCAGAAACTTCTCGCCGTCGATCCGGGGTTTCGCACCGACCATCTCCTCAGCCTCGAAATCACTCTGCCCGCCCCGCACTATAACGACAACGGCCCCGCGACGAATCGCTTTTTCGAGCAACTCCTCGACCGGATATCGCAATCCCCGGGCGTCATCTCCGCCGGAGCCACGACTCAGATCCCTCTCAATCCTTCCAAGGTGATGACGCGCTTTCTCATCGAAGGCGCTCCACCGCTCGCTCCCGGTGCGTTTCCGATGGCCCAGATTCGCTTCGTCAGTCCCGCCTTCTTCCACACCATGGGACTCGGTCTTCAGCAGGGCCGATTATTCGAGCATAAGGACATCGATGATCCAACCGGTTTCTTCATAGTCAACCAGGCGTTCGCCCAGCGCTATCTCGCCGGAAGAAATCCGGTCGGCGCCAACATTCTTCTTGGTGTATTAAGCGCCCACCCTGCAAAAATCCCGGTGGTCGGAGTTGTCTCCAATGCGCATGATCTCGGTGTTCAGACCGACCCTCAGCCGGAAATCTACCTGCCCGGCTTTGGCTTGCACGAAGTGCTGCTCGTCCGCACCGTCCTCGACCCGCACGTCGCAGCGTCCATGGTCCTGAATGCCGTACACGAACTGGACTCGGGCCAGCCGATTTATCATGTTCAGACCGTCGAAGAAGTGCTTTCCGATTCGCTCGCGCGCCAGAAAATGGCGGCGACGCTGCTCGGGATATTTTCTCTGATTGCGCTCGCGCTCGCAGCCGTCGGAATCTACGGCGTGCTTGCCTACTCCATCACCCAGCGCACGCGAGAGATCGGCGTTCGCATGGCCGTAGGAGCAAGACGCGAAGACATCGTCCGCATGGTCCTGAGCCAGACCGCTGCATTCGCCGTGGCTGGAATCGGAGTCGGCCTGGCAGCAGCCTTTGCCGGCGCGCATCTGCTCAGTGCTTTGCTCTTTAAGACCAGTGCAGTGGACCCGCTCTCTGCTTGTCTCACCGCCGGCATTCTGATCGTGATTGCCGCGCTGGCTGTCAGCCTGCCTGCACGACGAGCCGCATCGGTAAGCCCCACCGAAGCCCTCCGCGCGGAGTGAGAACGATCGATGCGTTAATGAATTGAAACGGCTCTCGATGACGAGGTTTCCCGGGGCCTTCGTTGACAATCTCGTGTTGGGTACATAAGCCCGGGCTCAGGAGCCTTACGCTTAACTGGGCTTTCCACTCTTCGCCACGAGTTCTTCGGAAAGCTTGTGGGCGTTCCTGGAGTGCTCGAGTGCCTGTTTGGTCAGCTCATGAGCGGTTAGATGATCGCCCTTGTCGTGCGCGGCGGCTGCAGCCTGGTGAGCGTGCGCAGCAAGGTTGTGAAGTTCCGTGAGTCTTTGGTGCGGATTCTGTGACATGGAGTCTTCTCCCTACTCAATCGGATAACTCGGAGGTTGGTGAGCCCACCGCCTCTAGCCCGTCAGCTTTTCCAGATGCCGGAATCCTCCCGTCTCCACCACGACGGCCGCGAACAGCGTAAGGTTATACGCCGCGTGCACCACAACGCCCGCCGCCACCGAGTTCATTGTCAGGCGCACAATGCACAGTACGACGCTCACCGTGCCGATGAGCACCAGCGGACCCCACGCATGCGACACCTGCGCCGAGTGCATCAGCGCAAATCCAAAGCTGGTGATCAGAATCGACACCGGGATGCCGATCCATCGGACCGCATGCTCGGAGATGGTGCCTTTCCGCGCCAGCCATCGGAAGCAATTGATCAGTCCCGGCAACAGAAATCCCCGGAACGCCAGTTCCTCCAGCATCGGAGCGGCGGTTACGCCGAAGATCAGCATCATCCACGCGCCCAGCGGTGTCTTCAGCATCGCCTGCATAATCGGCGGATCCTTCGGCATGGGCAGAAACCCTCCAAGAAGGTTGATGCCGAATCCCGTCGCCAGCCCGAGCAGCCCAAGCGCCAAGAAGCGCCGCTTTGCCGTCTCGCCGCTCCAGTGAACGCCTTTCCCGAAGGGCTCACGCCACAGCAGCGAAAACACCGGGATCACCACTACGGCAATCAATCCATATGAGAGCGCCTGGATAGGAATGCTCAGTCGCGCGTCGCTGTCCGCTAGTTCCGCCAGCGCGTTGAACGACTTGTGTCCCAGCACATGCATCCGCTCCAGTCCGTAAACGCCCAGCACCTGCCCGGCTGCCAGCAGCACCAGCGCCAGGACGAAAAACAGGATCACGTGCCCCAGGTGCGGAATAAGCCGGGGAACAAGCTGCGGAAAGGCCGGCTCATAGACGGAGTACAGCCCCGGCGGAGTCCAGTCTTCCGCCGTCGGGTTCTCATGTTTTGCGTCCGCTGGTGGCTCGGCGAAATCTCCATTGGTCTCGGAGCTTTCCCGTGCCCGCTCCAGTTCCGCCGCATATTCCACCGGGTCGAACTCCTCGCGCTCAGGCGGCTCTGGCCTCATTGCACCCAATCTTTCTTTGCGCTCTTGCGGCGCTTATGTTGGCTTCCATTCGGCGTTAGAGTGAATGTTTCAACCGGCGCAATGCTCGCCTGTCCCTGCACCGTCTCGTAGAATCGCCTCAAAAACTCGCCCGTGTGCGAACCCGTCATGCCCGCAACCTGCTCCGGAGTGCCTTCGGCCACAATGCGGCCGCCATCCTCGCCGCCCTCAGGCCCGAGATCGATAATCCAGTCCGCATTCCGCACCACATCCAGATTGTGCTCGATAATGATCACCGTGTTCCCCAGGTCCGTCAGTCGGTGCAGCACCTCCAGCAGCTTGCGGACATCGTCAAAGTGCAGACCCGTCGTCGGCTCATCCAGAAGATACAGTGTCCGTCCCGTCTGCCGCTTGCTCAGCTCGCGCGCCAGCTTCATCCGCTGCGCCTCGCCGCCGGAGAGCGTCGTGGCCGCCTGTCCCAGGTGAATATAGCCGAGCCCTACATCTACCAGCGTCTCCAGCCGTTGTCTGACCATCGGAATGTCGGCGAGCACCGGCAGCGCGTCCTCGATCGCCAGATCCAGTACGTCCGCAATCGAATACCCGTTGAACTTCACCGCCAGCGTTTCCTGATTGTAACGGCGGCCGTTACATACCTCGCACTGCACGTAGACGTCGGGCAGAAAATTCATCTCGATGCGCCGCTGGCCATCGCCCTGGCACGCCTCGCAGCGACCACCGGCCACGTTAAACGAGAACCGGCCCGCCTTGTATCCGCGCTCGCGCGACTCCGGCAGCATCGCAAACAGATCGCGGATCGCTGTAAACACGCCCGTATACGTCGCCGGATTCGATCGCGGTGTTCTGCCGATCGGTGACTGATCGATCCGTATCGCCTTGTCGATATTTTCAAAGCCGCGAATCTTCGTATACTCGCCCGGCTCCTCTCGCGACCCGTACAACTCCTTCGCCAGCGCCCGATACAGAATGTCGTTCACCAGCGTGCTCTTGCCCGAGCCCGACACACCCGTCACCACCGTCATCACGCCCAGCGGAAACCGCACCGTCACGTCTCGCAGGTTATGGCTCTTCGCGCCTTCGACCGTAATCCACTTGCCCGTCAGCGTTCGAGGCGCCATCCGGTGCAGAATCGTCTGCTCGCCGGAAAGATACTTGCCCGTCAACGATCCCGGAGCCTCCATGATGTCGTGCGGTGTACCCTCCGCCACCACATGGCCGCCCAGCTTGCCTGCGCCTGGCCCAAGATCCAGCACGTAGTCCGCATGACGAATTGTCTCCTCGTCATGCTCCACCACAAGCACTGTATTTCCCAAGTTGCGCAGCGACTCGAGCGCCGTCAGCAGCCGCTGATTATCGCGCTGATGCAGCCCGATCGACGGCTCATCGAGAACATAAAGCACCCCCCGCAGCCGCGAGCCGATCTGCGTCGCCAGCCGAATCCGCTGTCCCTCGCCGCCGGACAGCGTCGCCGCGTTACGATCCAGCGAAAGATATCCCAGTCCCACAGCGGTCAGAAACTCCAACCGCTCCACCACCTCGCGCCGCAGCCTTTCCGCAATCAGCGCCTCGCGCGCTGAGAAGGGAATTAGCCGTGCCGCATCGAGAGCGCGCCCCAGCGGCAGAGCCGTGAAGTCCGCAATCGATCGCCCGCCGACCTTCACCGCCAACGACTCCGGCCGCAACCTGCGGCCCTTGCATGCCGGACACACCGACGCCGACATGTAGTTCATCATCCAGTCGCGATAGGCTTCCGACTTCGACTCCTCCAGGGCGTCGCGCAGATACGCCAGAATCCCGTGAAATCCCGTTCGCGGAGCCTCGCCCTTGGGAGGCCCATACAACAACAGCTCCTGCTGTTTCTGCGGCAGCTTCTCAAAAGGCTTTTTCAGGTCGATCTTGTAACGGTCCGCCGCCAGCTTGATCAGCTTCAGGAGATACTGCGACGCCGACCCCGGCCCCAGTGCGCCATCCAGCAGTGGCTTCGACCAGTCGTTGATGATCTTCGCCGGATCGAAATCGTAAATGCTTCCCAGCCCATGACACTCGGGACACGCCCCGTAAGTGCTGTTGAACGAGAAACTCCGCGGCTCCAGCTTCGGCACATCCAGCCCGCAATCGGGACACGACATCGACGACGAATACAGTTGCTCGTCGTTCGCTGTCGCGACAAGCACCAGCCCGTTCGCCATCTGCAGCGCCTTCTGCACCGACGACTCCAGTGCCTTCTCGATGCCCGGCTTCAGCACTGCCCGATACACCACCGCCTCGATGGTGTGGTTCTTGCGCTTTTCGAGTTCAAGCGGCTCGGCCAGGTCCCGCAACTCGCCATCTACGCGCGCGCGGAATCCCTGCTGGTCAAGTTTGTCCAGGAGATCCTTGAACTCGCCCTTGCGCCCCCGCACCACCGGTGCGTAGATCGTCACCCGCTCACCCTGTCCCAGCGCGAGAATGCGCTCGACAATCTGCTCCGCGCTCTGCCGCGAGATCTGCCGTCCGCAATTGGGACAGTGCGGCACGCCCACCGACGCATACAGCAGGCGCAGATAGTCGTAGATCTCCGTGATCGTGCCCACTGTCGAACGTGGGCTCCGGCTGGTCGTCTTCTGCTCAATCGAGATTGCCGGACTGAGCCCCTCGATCGAATCCACATCCGGCCGCTCGATTTGATCTAAGAATTGCCGCGCGTATGCCGATAAGGTCTCCACATAGCGGCGTTGGCCCTCGGCATAGATCGTATCGAAGGCCAGCGACGACTTACCTGAACCCGAAAGGCCGGTGACCACGGTCAGGCTGTTCCGCGGGATCTGCACGTTGATATCGCGCAGATTGTGCTGCCGCGCACCCCGCACCGAGATGTGTGTAATCGACATTAGAATTTGCTGTGAAGAATGCGCGACCGGTGGTATTCCGCTTGCGATCGCGTAATAGACCAGGGAGGCCAAAGCAATCCAGGCGCCGCCTGAATTGCCATTACGCTCGCACCATCCTCATCATCAGTATCTTATTCGTCAATAGAAACAAGGGTCAAACGATTGCTCAAGGCTGCCCTGTTTCTGTAACAATGGCATCGTACAAAGCATGGGCCTGCTCCATTGAGGCTTGCCCGGCTGAGAGCGACGCAAACAATACGAGCGGTACAACCCTTTAAGGCCAGAACAGGATCAGAAGTAGAATCCCATGCCGGACGCGATCAATTTACTGATGTTAGCTTGTGCCAGCCTCGCCGCGCTGGCTTTCGGAGTTCTTCTGGCCTACGGCATCTGCCGCACCGCCTTTGCCATCATGCGGATGCACGTTCGCTCGGTCGCCGCCTCCCACGCCAGCCAGCCCGAATCCCAGACCGCCCCGCAGACCGCCATCCTCTGAATCGCCATCGCGATTCACCCAGCACTATTTTTCCAGCCATGTCGTCTCGAACTCCGGGTTCAGGTGGATATCGATCTGCCGTAGAACGCCATCGCCGCTGTTGACGAATTTATGCGGCTCGCCCGCGTGTACCACAAGGACGTCCCCAGCCTTGGCTTCTCGTTCCCGGCCATTCACGGTCCAGGTCGACCTGCCTTCAATCACATAGACCACTTCATCGTAGTCATGCTTGTGCAGCTTCGTTCCACGGCCAGGTTCGCCATTAACCAGAAAGAAGGAGACGGCAACGCCACTCTGGGCCGCACCCACAAACTCGTACGACATTCCCACGAAAGGCAGCTGCGATTGATGGACCGTGTGCATGCCCTATTCGATTCCGAGTCCTGGATATACGATTCACCGGCCACCACTTCAGGTCGCGGTCCTACTTCTCTTCCTCTCCCAGCAGATCACCCAGCCGGTCGAACCGTTTCTCCCACAACGATCGTCGCGCGTTAATCCACTGCTCGACTACCGACAGGCCCTTCGGCTCCATCCGGCAGGTTCGCACCCGGCCAACCTTTGTCGTGTGCACCAGCCCGCTTTTCTCCAGCACCTGTAGGTGCTGCACCGTCGCAGCCAGCGTAATGCGCAGCGGCTTTGCCAGGCTTGACACAGAAATGGGCCCTTCGCTCACCCGTTCCAGAATCGCCCTTCGCGTCGGATCTCCCAGCGCATGAAATACGCCGTCGACGCTCACTCTCTGACTTTGCATCGATTACTGCCTTTCCTCACCCTTTCAGCTCAGTCGCCAGCCGCTCGAGCAGCAACCGCCATCCCTCTGTGCGCCCCTCGGGACTATCTGCTCCTTCAAAGAACGCCCCTTGTTCGGTAAAGATGAACCGCGTGCCCGTCTCCGCCGGCAACATTTCAAATGTGGCCAGTGACGCCGAGAAAGGATGCGCGCCGATCACCATCGAGTAGGCCAGCACAATCCGCGAGTCGGCTACGATGTCCAGATAGGTGCTCTCATTCGTGCAGATCATGCCGTCGACCGGACCGCCTTTGATCCGGAAGCTCGAGCGTTCTCGGCCGCCCACACGAAAATCCATCACGAATTCCAGAGTCTCCGAGGCCTCTTCTTCCCTGAACCAGCGTCGCTTCTTCACCGGATCGCTAAAGGCGGCGAACACCCGCGCGGGTGGCACCGGATAGCCGCGTTCAATTTCAAAAGTGGCGTGACTTACGGATCGTTCCTTCATCGTTGCTCCTGAAAAGGCTCGCGCAGCGGGCCGACCTCTATGTGGGTTCGTATACGAGATAGACGCAGCCATTCCCGAAAGTCCGGCTCTTGGTTGGTTTCAGAGGCAGCTTTTTCTTCATCCCCTCAAACATCGTCCTGCCTTTGCCCAGCGCCACGGGATTGATCACGACATGGTACTCGTCGATCAGTTCTGCATCCGCCAGCTGCGCCACCAGGTTCCCGCTTCCCAGAATCGTGATCCCGTCGCCCGACTCTTCCTTCATCCGTCGAACTTCCGCGGCCAGATCGCCCTTCACCAGCTTGGCATTACTCCACGAGACATCTTCCAGCGTCTTCGAAAACACCACCTTCGGCAGCTTGTTAATCCGATCCGCAACCTGCGCATCGTGCTGCTTGGCCATCGGCGTCGGCCAGTACTTGATCATCAGCTCGTAAGTCTTCCTGCCGAACAGCAGCGGACCGTTGCCGCTCGCATTCTCAGAGACGAAAGCATTCCACTCGTCATCGTCCTTGCGCGTTTTTGCCCAGCTCATGCTGCCGTTCTCATCGACAAAGTACCCATCCAGTGAAACGTGGTTGAAAACGATCAATTTCCGCATCAGTCTTCTCCTTCTCCATCGACCGGACGCGATCGCCCAGTCAGTTAAGTATGTGCTTAACTATTAGCGTTGCCGTCCGTCAATTGTCAAGTTAATACTTAAGTATTTAGCGTAGCCCTATCACCCGAATCTCCCACCTCGCATTGCCCGGTTCGTGTTAACGCCGTTTAAGTGGGACGCCGTACTATGGGCGTGGACAATTTTTTGCTCCCGCAAAATGAAGCTCCTCTGCACGTCTTCGCTGCCCGCTCTCGTGTTCTCCGGCATGGTCCTCGTGCCGTCCCTTAACGTGTCCGCTCAGGCCGCCCCTGCATCGTCGGCATACACACCTCCGGCTCAGATTCAACCGTCCGCTACCTATGGAAACCAGCCCATTCGCACCTCCGATGTACCCATCGGCCTCTTTCAGGGACAATCCGACATCGGAAACACTCACCTTCCCGGCGGTGCCCTCTACGACGGGACGACGAAGGAGTACACCGTCAGCTCCGCCGGATACAACACCGTCTTCATTCGCGACGAGTTCCGTTATCTCTGGAGCAAAATGTCCGGTGACGTCTCGCTCGCCGCGAACATCGCCTTCCCCGACGCCGACGGGTACGAAGGACGCAAGGCCGTGCTCGTCATCCGCCAGAGCCTCGACGATGACTCTGAAGAAGCAGTTGCAGCGCTCTACGGCAACGGCTCCTTTCGGCTTGGTCAACGCCCTGGGAAGGGCGCTCGCCGTCTGGACATGGAGTATCGCGTCTGGAGCAGGGAAGGCTCCGTGAATCCGCCCGCCCGCGTCAGCAGAGTGCTTATGCCGCAACGCATTGGCCTCTCCAAGTATGGAGACGTCTTCATCCTGTATGTCAGCGTGCAGGGAGAGCCCATGCATCCCTTCGGAGAGCCCTTCATCCTGCACATGAATGGGCCCTTTTATGTAGGCATCGGTTTCTGTTCCAACCTCAAGGACAAATCCGACGTCGCCATCTTCTCCCACGTCGTCCTTGAGAGCCGCAGCCGGCCGCTCCGCACCGCGCCGCAGCCGCGCCAACCCCGTAACTAACCCGAGCCATCCCATAAATGTAATGCTTGCAATCCCATCCTCAAATCCTTGAGAATGGAAGCCCTTGGCAGAAATGCCTTTGTGAATCGTTCCTGATTGCGTTTTTCGGAGGACTGCAAACCGATGCGCCCTTACTGGTCCGGACAAATCCAGATATCGCTCGTCTCCTTCGGGGTCAGCCTGTTTACGGCGACCGACTCGAAGAGCGATATCCGCTTCCATCAGATCAGCCGCAAGACCGGCGAGCGCATCCGCCATCAAAAGGTCTCATCCGAAGAAGGCCCGGTCGAGAACTCTGACATCGTCAAGGGCTACGAATACGCCAAGGGTCAGTACGTCACCATCGAGCCCGAGGAGATTGAGCATCTCCGCCTGCCCACCCGCAAGGCCATTGAAGTCGCCCAGTTTGTCGACGCCAAAGACATCAACCCTGAGTATTTCGAGAAGCCCTACTTCGTCGCCCCATCCGACGACATCCAGTCCGAGGCATTTGCCGTCGTCCGCAAGGCTCTGCAGGACACCGGTAAGGTCGCCCTTGGCAAGATTTCCTTCAGCGGCCGTGAACATATCGTCGCTCTCGCACCCTATCCCGACGACGACCAGCCCGGCATGATGGCCTACTTGCTTCGCTACGCCGACGAACTGCGCAAGCCCGCCGACTTTTTCGGCAATATCAAGAAGGCCACCGTCGAAGAAGACCAGCTTCAGCTTGCCGAGCTGCTCATCAAGCGCAAGAGCGCGAAGTTCGATCCCTCGATGTTCAAGGACCAGTACGAGACTGCCCTGCGCGAGCTTGTGGACGCCAAGGTCCGCAACGCGCCCATTCCCCAGGAAGAGCCCGCGCCGAAGACGGCGAAGGTCATCAACCTCATGGACGCACTGCGTAAGAGCATCGCCGAGGGTCAGAAGCCCGCCGTCAAGAAGCCCTCTCAGTCCACGCCCTCCGACGAGGGAATTGCACTCGTTAAGCCGCCCAAGGCATCGAAGCGCCGCAAATCGGCATAACACATAGTAATGGCACCCCGTCGCAAAGCGGGCAGCACGAATCCGATCGACACGCCCGCCGATCTTCCCGCGGACCTTGTTGACGAGCAACTCGCGCGCTACCGCTCCATGCGGGACTTCAAGGTCACCGCCGAGCCCTCCGGCAAGTCCCGCTCCAAATCCAAATTCGACATCCCCGCCGGCCAGCAGCCCTTCGTCATTCAGAAGCACGCCGCCACGCGCCTTCATTACGACTTCCGTCTTGGCTGGAACGGCGTCCTCAAGAGCTGGGCTGTCACCAAGGGCCCCAGCTTCTATGTAGGAGACAAACGCCTCGCCGTCGAGGTCGAAGACCACCCCATGGAATACGGCGGCTTCGAAGGCATCATCCCCAAAGGCCAGTACGGAGGCGGCACGGTCATGGTCTGGGATCAGGGATCGTGGGAGCCGCAGCCCGGCCACACCGACATCGACGCCGGACTGCGCGACGGCTCTCTCAAGTTCATCCTCCACGGCACCAAGCTCCACGGAAAATGGGCGCTCATCCGCATGAAGCCGCGACCCGGCGACAAGAAGAACAACTGGCTGCTCATCAAGGAACACGACGAGTACGAGCGCTCCGAATCCGACCCCGCCATCACCGAGGAAGCTCCAAACTCCGCCGTCACCGGACGCAGCATCGACGAGATTGCCCGCGCCGAAACCCACGTCTGGAACTCCAAGGACACTGCCACCGGCAAAGCATGGCATCGCAGCGACAAGGCCGGCGACTCCGAACCAGCGAAGCCCGTCCGCAAGCACTCACCTCCGCGAAAAGTCACCTTCGGCTCTGCTCTCGATAGTTCCCCCCAAGAACATCTCCCCAGCTTCATCCATCCCCAACTTGCCGCCACCTCAACCGAGGCCCCCCGGACTTCCGGCTGGATACACGAGTTCAAGCTCGACGGCTACCGTATGCAGGCTCGCAAAGACGGCAATCGCGTCCAGCTTCTCACCCGCACCGGTCTCGACTGGACCCACCGTATGAAGTCCCTCGCCGCCGAGATCGCCGAGCTGCCCGCCGAGTCTGCCCTCATCGACGGAGAAGTCGTCGTCCTTTCTCCAAGCGGCACCACCAGCTTTGCCGACCTGCAAGCCGCATTTCAGGATGGAGCCAACAAGCCCCTCACCTACTTCGCCTTTGATCTCCTCCACCTCAACGGACACAACCTCCGCGACCTGCCCCTCGTCGACCGCAAGGCTCTCCTCTCGCTTCTCATTCAGGACACCGACGGCGCGCTCCGCTACAGTGAACACGTCGACGCCCCCGGCGATCTCGTCTTCAAAAAGGCATGCGAGCTGCATGCCGAGGGCATCATCTCTAAGCGCGGCGAATGCAAATACATCTCCGGCCGCACCAGCGACTGGCGCAAGCTCAAGTGCATTCACGAGCAGGAATTCGTGATCGGCGGCTTCACCCTGCCGTCCAATGACATCTATGGAGTCGGCGCCTTGCTCCTCGGCTACTACCAGGATGGCAAGCTCATCTACTCAGGACGCACCGGCACCGGCTTCACCCAGAAGACTCACGCCATGCTTCGCGCAAAGCTCGACAAGCTCCGCCGTGAGACGATGCCCTTCGAATCCGTCCCGCCCGATGCCCGCAAGGGAGCCATCTGGGTCAAGCCCGAGCTCGTCGCCCAGGTAACCTTCGCCACCTGGACCTCCGACAACCTCGTCCGCCAGGCAGCATTCCAGGGCATGCGCGAAGACAAGCCCGCCAGTGAGGTTCACCGCGAAGAACCAACCACCCCGCCTTCGGCAGGAAAAACAAAGCACGCCGCGAAGCACGCATCACACACTGCACCCGCAACCGGCGCGCCCAAATCTTCACCCGCGAAAAAATCCGCAAAGGCATCCGAAGCCGAACATGCCCCCGTTCGCCTTACCCATCCCGACAAAGTCCTCGACCCCGAATCCGGCCTTACCAAGCAGCAGCTCGCCGATTACTACTGGGCCATCGCCCCACACATGCTGCCGCACATCGCGAATCGGCCGCTCTCGCTCGTACGCTGTCCCGACGGCAGCGCTCACCCCTGCTTCTTCCAGAAGCACGTGAACAACACCCTGCCGCCGGACACCGAGTCAGTTCCCGTGCGCGACCGCAAGAGCGGCAAAGTTGAGCCGTACATCACTCTCTCCACGCCCAAGGCGCTCGCCGGCCTCGCGCAGCTCGGAGTCCTCGAGGTCCATCCCTGGGGCTCCTGCAACAACTCGCTCGAGCACCCCGACCGCATCATCATCGACCTCGATCCCGACGCCGCCATCGAATGGGAGACGCTCGCCGCCAGCGCCGCCGACGTCCGCAAGCAGCTCAAGAGCCTCGGCCTCGATAGCTTTCTCAAGACCACCGGAGGCAAGGGCCTGCACGTTGTTGTCCCCATCGAACCCCAGCACGAGTGGCCCGTCATCAAGCAGTTCACGCACGCCTTCGTTCTCGAAATGGAGAAGCGCGACCCGAAGCTCTATCTCACCAAAATGACCAAGGCCGCGCGCACCGGACGCATCTTCCTCGACTATCTCCGCAACCAGCGCGAAGCCACCGCCGTCGCCCCTTACTCGCCGCGCTCCCGCGCCGGAGCCCCGGTCTCGATGCCCATCCCCTGGACCGCCCTCAAAGAACCCCGTCGACCCGCCTTCCACGTAACCGACTACGAGGACTGGAAACCCCGCCTCAGCCGCGACCCCTGGAAAGAACTTCCAGACATAAAGCAAGGCCTCAGCGCCGAAACGCTCAGGCTCTTCAAGATCTCCGAGGCGAAGTAAGATCGTTCCGAGCCATCACGGATCAGCTTGGCTGAGTCCGTGGCAACTCGTTGGTCGCCAGTTGGAGTTCAGGAGGAAGAGTTATGGGAACCGCCGGATCGGAGGATCCACGGACTTCGCTCGCCCTGGAGCGAACGAGCTTCGCAAAGTACCGCACGCAACTCGCTCTCGACCGCACAACCTTGGCTTGGCTGCGCACAGCCCTTACGTTTGCAACCTTCGGTTTTGGCATCGTTGGTTTTTTCCGGACGATGGACCAGTCCAGTCAGACGCCTCAGTCCGCGCGACTTCATCATGCGGCAATACACATGGGAGTGACACTGATCCTGATCGGTATCATCTCCATGCTGCTGTCCGGTACTGCTCATTTGTTTGCTTTGCGAAAGCTTCAGCGGGGCGAGACTCTCCCACTTGCGAAATGGCCCTTAACTGTCACCATCGCCGCGCTTGTCTCCTTTCTCGGACTCTACGGCTTGTGGTCGCTGTTCTACGGATGAGGTGACAGCCTTTACGAGTAGCAGTTACACCCGCAAGCCTCGCCCCACGTTTTCGCTGTGGCTGCAACGGTGCGATTGGCCCCATCCAGAAGAGGTAGATCGGAAGAATTTCCTACGGAACCCCTGCTCGCAATCGAGCGTACACGCTGATATAAGCTCGTGCGCGCGAGGGAAGAACAGTCTCGCCCTTCGTAACCAGGGGGAACTATGAATGCCGATTTGCGACTTGCCTTACGGCAGCTGAGAAAAGCGCCTGGATTTGCCCTGACCGCTGTGCTCACTCTTGCGCTCGCCATCGGCGCCAATGCCGTTGTCTTCAGTGTGCTGAATGCGTTGGTTCTGCACCCGCTTCATGTGCCGCACTCCGACAATTTGTTCATGGTGGAGCGCAACTACTTGGCAGAAACCACTCCGTCGCAGTCGTATCCGGATTATCTCGACCTGCGCGACAGGAACCACAGCTTCGATTCGCTGGTTACCTATAACATCACCGGCGGCATCGGGCTCGATACCGGCAGCGGAAATCCCGCCGTGGTCTGGCCATACATGGTGAGCGGCAATTATTTCGATGCTCTCGGCATTCAGCCCTATCTTGGGCGCTTCATCCATGCTTCCGAAGAGCACGGAAAGAACAGCATGCCCGAGATCGTGCTGAGTTACGCTCTCTGGCACAGTTACTTCAGCGGCGATCGCGCCGCTGTGGGCCGCACCGTGCAGATCAATAAGCACCCCTTCACCATCGTGGGCGTTGCGCCGCCGGACTTCCGCGGCACTGAACTCTTCTTCGCGCCCGATATGTGGATTCCCATCGTCAATACGCCCCAGATTCTCGACTGGTATTCGCTGGAAGAACGCGGCAATCATTCGGCCTGGGTAGCTGGCCACCTTAAGCCCGGAGTGACACCGGCAGCGGCTACATCGGACCTGAACACGATCGCTGCTTCTCTGGCCAAGGCCTATCCCAAATCGGATGACGGCCTCAAATTCTCGCTATCCCGGCCCGGACTCGCCGGAAACACCCTCGCCAGGCCCACCCGCGCGTTCATGGCCGGACTCATGCTTCTTGCCGGCCTCATTCTGCTCGCCGCGTGCGCCAATCTGGGCAGTCTCTTTGCCGCCCGGGCGGCCGACCGCTCTCGCGAAATCGCCGTCCGCATGGCTCTTGGGTCGCGCCGCCAGCTCATCGTCCGCCAGCTCCTCACCGAGGCCCTTGTGCTTTCGTTTGCCGGAGCTGTTGTGGGCATGGCGGGAGCCGTAGCCATTCTGCGCATGCTGAGCACCTGGCGGCCGATTCCCGATATCCCCATCAATGTGCCGGTAAATCCGGACATAGCGACCTACGCTCTGGCCCTTCTGCTGGCTATCTTCAGCGGTGTCTTCTTCGGCATGGTTCCGGTGCGCCAGGTGCTTCGCTCCGATCCTTGGCAGATCATTCGATCCGGCGCTGCCGATCTGGGCGGCGCACGCCGCTTCACGTTGCGCGACGTGCTGTTGGGCCTGCAAATCGCCATTTGCGCTGTTCTGGTGACTGCTTCGCTCGTCGCCGTCCGCGGACTCGCGCGCTCGCTTGAAAGCAACTACGGCATTCAGCCTAAGAATGTAATGCTCGTGAAGACCGACCTGCAGATGGCTGGATATAGTGGCCCGCAGCGTTTGCAGGTGCAGAAGCGCATGCTCAATGCCGCGGCAGCGATCCCCGGCGTCACCGACGTGGGATATGCCGATCGTCTTCCACTCAGTCTCAGCGGTAACGATTCCGATGTATATGCCGACACGACCACCGATTTTCGGCCCACCAATGCGGCGGCCGATGCCCAGAACTTCGGAGTTTCGCCGGACTACTTCCGTGCCGCCGGGACCGCGCTTCTCGCCGGCCGAACCTTCACCATGCACGACCAGGACAAGGCTCCCTTGGTGGCCGTCGTCAATCGCGAATTCGCCCGCAAGGTCTTCGGATCCGTCAACAAAGCGATCGGAGGACACTTCAAGTTCTGGGGAGGCCAGCGAGCAGAAGTTGTAGGAGTGGTCGAAGACGGCAAATACGAGACCCTCACCGAAGATCAGAAGCCGGCGATGTTCTTCTCCTTCCTTCAACATGTGTCCAGCAATACGTGGTTGATCGTCCGCTCACAACGCGACCCGCAGGAGATCGCCGCAGCTCTCGAGCGCTCGATGCGTAGTCTCGATCCCGCGATGCCGCTCGAGATCAAGACCTGGAACAGCGAATTGGATTCAGCCCTCTTCGCCGCCCGTGTGGCCACAGTCTCTCTCGGTGTTTTGGGCCTGTTAGGCGCGATGCTCGCCATTACCGGCATCTTCGGCATGGCCTCCTACACTGTCAGCAAACGATTCCGCGAACTCGGCATCCGCATCGCGCTCGGGGCCGATCAGCGCAAGGTGCTCAGCGCAGCGTTGGGACGCGCCTTCCGGCTCCTCGCCATCGGCTCCGCAGCCGGCATGATCCTCGGCGTCCTGGCAACCCGCGTTCTTTCATCTATCGTGTATCAGGCCACACCAAAGGACCCGGTCATCCTTGGCGGAGTCATCCTTACCATGCTCTGCGTCGGCATTGTCGCTGCTCTTATTCCCGCCCGCCGCGCTCTCGCCGTCGACCCGATGATTCTGCTCCGCGATGAATGAAGTGCATTGATCGCGGTCTGAGAACGGGGTTCCAGATAAACCATGGCGTCTCCCAGGCGCGAGCTGTTTTCATTCTTATTGCGCTTGAAAATCCCCCAACCGGAGGCTTCCGTGTTCCCCCTTTCAAGATCGCTGACGTTGCCATTCGCCGCCTTAGCCGTAACCGCTGCATGCGCACAAAGCGCAAGCACGCCCTCAACAGCCTCGTTGCACCCAGCCAGTTACACCAATCCGTTAACACTCAGCACAGCCACAGGACCGGCCGTGAGCTGTCCTGATCCAGCCATCATCAAGCAGAGAGTTGGCCGCCAGGACGTCTGGTATCTCTACTGCACAGGAGATCCGCTGAACTCGAGCGATGTGAACTCGCAGGGCAATCTCAATGCGCACCTCATTACCCAATACCAGTCCTATGACTTGATTCACTGGACCTACATCGGTGACGCCTTCAAACAAACGCCTGCCTGGATCGGCAGTGCGACCGGCCAGTTCTGGGCTCCGGCGGTCAAGTACTTCAACAATCGCTACTACCTTTACTATGTCGCTCCGAATACTCCGTCGGGCGGCTCGGCTATTGGTGTCGCCACCAGCGCAAGTCCGGCTGGCCCGTGGACTGACAGTGGCGCTCCAGTCGTTGCACCCGAGAACAATCCGTACAACGGCGCTCCGGGCCGTGCGGTCATCGATCCGGATGTGATCGCCGACGATGCAGGACAGTTATATATCTCCTACGGCAGCTTCAACGGCGGCATCAGCATCCGCAAGCTCTCGGCCGATGGACTCACTTCCGACCCCACCTCAGAGCAACAGCTTGCCATCGACAACTACTATGAAGGCGCGAATTACTTCAAGCACAACGGCCAATACTATCTGTTCGTCTCAAGCTCTACCTGCTGCGATGGTCCGCTCAGCGGCTACAGCGTGCGCGTCGGACGCGCATCCACCCCGCTCGGTCCATTCCTTGATCAGAACGGCATCTCGCTCAACACATTCGCGCCCGGCGGAAACGTCTCCATTGCGGCAAACGGCAACCGGTGGGTAGGTCCAGGCGGAAATGTAGTGTTTACCGACGATTCCGGACAGGACTACATGCTCTACCATGCCATCGATCAGACATCGCCATACTTCGATGGTTTTCCGGGCGCCACCCGGCGGCCTGCGCTGATCGATCCCATCGTCTGGGTGAAGGGCTGGCCGCAGGTGCGCGGCGGCGCCTGGGCTTCAGCCGGCCCGCAACCCGCTCCGTCAGCACAGCCCGGCCAATCGAATGCGTATGTTCCGACGGTAGACAAAGATTTCGCACAGCCCGGCCAGAAGATTGCCGCACTCTGCGACGAGTTCAACTCGACCAAGCTGTCTTCGCAGTGGCACTTCACTCATCCCAACGCGGACAACAGCTACGTTCTGACCGGTAGCGCCTATCAGGTGCAGACGCAGGGACCGGATGAGAACAGTGATGCCCAGGGAGTGTCGATTCTAGGCGAGCCAGTTCCGGCCACAGGCGATTGGATGGTGGAAACCAAGGTGACCACCAGCGTGCCCTTTGACAATTCCTGCTGCTACAACTTTGCGCAGGGCGCGCTCTTCATTTACCTCGACGACCAGAACAGCATCAAGCTGGATGTCTTCCCCGACTGGGACACGCGCCAGACGGAATTTGGGAAGCAAGTTGGTCCTGTGCCTGCGAACTATCCCACCTACGACCATCAGAATGCCGGCACGGCCGGAGAAACGACGTGGCTCCGCATTGTTCGCCAGGGTAATGGAGATGCTGGCGAACTTTACTCGGCCTACTCTTCACTCGACGGCATGAACTGGACCAAAGCAGGAACGTGGACACATCAACTCGGTTCAAGCGCGCAGATTGGCATCGCGGCTGAAAACACCCCGGGATTCACGATGTCGTTCGACTATGTCCGCGTCTACCGGTTGAAGAAGTAGCTTAGCTGGGGCCGTGTGATCACGGCCCCGTCTCTTCTCGCCATACGTAGGCCGCGAAGTATCCTTAGGCGTGCCCGAAATCTCCGCCACCCGTGCCAACGCGCTTCGCTGGCCGCCCCTCCGCAAAGAAGACCTCCTCTCCCGGAGATTTCTCCTTCTCGCGCTTCGCTGGGTCGCCATCGGCGTGGCAGCTCTATGGCTGCTGGCCGCGCTGTCGCTTGTAGCTCTCCGCTGGATCGACCCGCCAACGACCGCCGTGCACATGGAGCGCCGCCTTCAGGCCTTCTTCAGCGGCACACCTTATCGCGAACGCTACGATTTCATTCCTCTCAGCAAGATCTCGCTGAATCTCCAGCACTCCGTCGTCGCTGCCGAGGATGCCCGTTTTTATCAGCATCACGGCTTCGACTGGCACGCGATCCAGCTGGCCGCCGACGCCGACATGGAAGGTGGCCGCCTTCGTGGAGGCTCAACGATCACGCAACAGCTCGTCAAGAATCTTTTCTTCGGAACCGGCCGCTCGATACTCCGCAAGGGTGCCGAGTTCACCCTGGTCCCCGTCGCCGAACTCGTCCTCGGCAAGCGGCGCATTTTGGAGCTCTACCTGAACGTTGTCGAATGGGGTCCGGGAATCTACGGCGCAGAGGCGGCCTCTCGCGCCTGGTACCGGACCAGCGCAGCCTCCATCGACAGAGATCAGGCCGCACGCCTCGCCGCGATCCTGCCCGCGCCCTTAAAGCGGCGCCCCGACCGCATGAATCGCTACACCGGCATCATCCTCGGGCGAATGCGCCAGATGGGTTGGTAGTTGTAGTCGCTCAGATTCTGGGACGGGGGTGCCCCATTCAAGCCTGTTGTTGGCTTGAGTGGGGAGGAACAGAGGACCACTTGCTCGACCCGCCGCCAAACGTCGGGTGCCCCATTCAAGCCTGCAGTTGGCTTGAGTGGGGAGGAACAGAGGACCACTTGCTCGACCCGCCGCCAAACGCCGGGTGACCCATTCAAGCCTGTTGTTGGCTTGAGTGGGCAGGAACAGCGCCGAACCGCCAATCGCCGGGTGCCCCATTCAAGCCTGTTGTTGGCTTGAGTGGGTAGGAACAGCGCCGAACCGCCAAACGCTTGACCCGCCAAAAGCCTCAAGGCCTGTTAGAAGGTACTCTTCACGCCTGATCTGTTAGCCTGTATGCGTTTGTCGACCGGGAGGGTTTCGATGCGTGTACGGCAGTTAGCGGCGATATGTGTCCTTGGCTTTTGTTCACTCGTAGCAGCCGCCCAAATGGCAGGCGGCGGCAACGCACCTGCACCTGGAACCACCGCCACGCCTGCCCAGGCCTTCGACTCGCAGTTGAGCCTCATCGAAGACGAGATGATGGGGGCGGTCAAGGCTATGCCCGCCGACAAGTACGAGTTCGCTCCCAGCGCATCCATCTTCGTCCCCGGCCAGAAGATCGAATTCGACAAGGTTCGCACCTTCGCTCAGCAGGCCACCCATGTCGCCGAGGCCAACTACTTCTTCTACAACATCGTCAGCGGCCTCAAGCCCGACGTCGACGTAAAAGGCATCGAGAAGCTCACAAAAAAGGAAGATGTCGTCGCCGCACTTGCCGGCTCGTTCGCCTTCGCTCATAAGGCCATTGCCACCCTTACGGCTGCCAACGCCTTTGAGGTGATCAAATCGCCCGAACCCGGATTCCAGACACGCGCCACTCTCGCCAGCTTCGGCATCTCCCACTGCTGGGACCACTACGGACAGATGGTCGTCTACCTCCGAATGAACGGCATCGTGCCTCCCGCAAGCGCCAGGTAATCCTCCCGCGTCATCCACACTTGAAGGAGCAGTGAATGGGACACAGATACGCCAATATCCTTGAGACCGTCGGCCACACGCCCGTCGTCCGCATCAACAAGCTCGCCCCGCCCGACATCAACCTCTACGTCAAGATCGAGGCCTTCAACCCGCTCGGCTCCGTCAAAGACCGTCTCGCCCTCGGCGTGATCGAGGACGCGGAGCGTACCGGAAAGCTCAAGCCCGGCCAGACCGTAATCGAGGCCACCAGCGGCAATACCGGAATCGGCCTTGCCATGGTGTGCGCACAGAAGGGCTATCCCCTCGTCGTCACCATGGCCGAGACCTTCAGCGTCGAGCGCCGCCGCCTCATGCGCTTTCTCGGCGCGAAGGTCGTCATCACCCCCGCCGCCGGCCGTGGCATAGGTATGGTCGCCAAAGCCATCGAACTTGCCCAGGCGCACGGCTGGTTCCTCACCCGCCAATTCGAGAACGAAGCCAACGCCGACTTCCACTCGAAAACCACCGCCGTTGAGATCCTTGAAGACTTCAAAGGTGAGCGCCTCGACTACTGGGTCACGGGATTCGGCACCGGCGGCACGCTGAAGGGCGTATCCCGCGTGCTCGCCAAGGAGCGGCCAGAAACGAAGATCGTCGTTGGCGAGCCCGACGACGCGGCCATGCTCTCCAGCGGCGTCCCGCAGGAGCGCAACCCCGATGGATCGGGCGCCGCCAGCCATCCCGCCTGGCACCCTCATCCGCAGCAGGGCTGGAGCCCCGACTTCATCCCCAAGCTAGCCGGCGACGCTGTCGACACGAAGGTCATCAGCCAGGTTCTGCGTATCAAGAACGCCGACGCCATGCGCTGGAGCAGGGAACTCGCCCGCAAGGAGGGCATCTTCGTCGGCATCACCTCGGGCGCCACTTTCACCGCCGCGCAGCAGGTTGCCGCCGAAGCCCCAAAAGGATCCACCATCCTCTGCATGCTCCCCGATACCGGCGAGCGCTACCTCAGTACTCCGCTCTTCGCCGACATCGCCGTCGACATGAACGAGGAAGAGCTGGCCATCGCCCGCTCAACCCCCGGCTACTTGCTGCAGCCCGCGCCATGACTGACATATTAGGCAGTTGACAACCGCCGTCCCGAACGGCAACCATCAGTAGCTTTCTGTAAGGAGAGGGAGGCTTCGGCCCGCACGTCTCGCCCTCAAGTTCGGCGAGCTGTGCTCGCGACGCCAATTGCCGATGGAGAATTCCGCCCAGGAAATGCGCAAGTCCTCGCCGGCGTTCCTCAAGGCGCTGCTCGAGAGCGAACGCCTCCGCATTCGCATCTTGATTGCAGCCGTCCTCGCTGGCTTCGTACTTCGTAGCGTTAGAACCGCACTTCTCTTCAGCCGCGAAGGTTGGTACCCGTGGGTTGCCTCGACCCTTTTCCTGACTGTCTTCGTGGCATATGAACTGCTGATGCTGCGCGCCGTAAACCGGTCGCTGCAGGGCGGCCGCGATCTGCCACACGCCGCCTGGACCGCGAATATCGTAATTGAAACCTGCCTGCCCGCTTTGGCGCTCGTGTTTTTGACTGGCGGGGCTATCGAGGCAGCATATCAACCGCTCGCGAATCCGGCAGTTCTCGTGTACTTCATGTTCATCAGCCTCACCACTCTGCGCCTCGATCCCAACGTATCCCGGCTCGCCGGGTTCGTGGCCGCGGTAAGTTACCTTCTGGCGGCGGCATACCTTGGCTGGCAGCCCAGGATGTTTGGCGGCACATCTTTGCTTACTCCGGAACGCGCCGTCGGCGGTTATGCCATTTCACTTGTCGTTGCCGGATTTATCGCCGGAGCCGTCGCCGGCGAGATTCGAAAGCAGGTGGAAGCCGCTCTCCGCGAGGCGGAAACAAAGCGTCAGGTGGAACGCCTTCATCACGACCTCGAGGTTGCCCGGTCGATCCAGCAGTCACTCTTGCCTGCCGCCGCGCCTCAGATCGAGGGCTTTGAAATCGCCGGCTGGAACCTGCCCGCAGATCAGACCGGCGGCGACTACTACGATTGGCACTTCCTTGCCGACGGCAGGCTGCTGGTCGCACTCGGAGACGCAACCGGCCACGGAATCGGCCCCGCCTTGCTCTCTTCCGTGTGCCGCGCCTACGTCCGCGCAACCTTCACGCCCGAACTCGGCATGTTGACCGCCATGCAGCGCGTCAACGCCGCGCTCAACGAGGATGTGGGCCCGAGACGATTCGTAACCTTCGTTGCGACAATCTTTACTCCTGGCAGCCCGCGCGTCGAGTTGCTTTCCGCCGGACACGGGCCGCTGTTCTTCTACTGGATGCACGACGATCGCTTCGATGCCATGCCTGCCCAGGGCTTGCCGCTCGGGCTGATGCCGGATCTGGGCTCCGATCCGCCAAAGGTCCTTGAATTCAATTCCGGCGACCTGCTCGTCATCACCACCGACGGATTCTTCGAATGGGCCAACGCGCAGGAAGAGCAGTTCGGCGAAGAGCGCATGGAAGCTACCATCCGCGCCTCAAAAGACAAGCCGCCGGCTGAAATCATCTCCGACCTATACAAGGCCGTCATCGCATTCTCCGGCGGCACCTCGCAGGACGACGACCTCACCGCCATCGTCATCAAGAAGAAATAGGGCCGGACCAGTCCGCGCCAATCACTTCTGCGCAGAATAGAGAATCTTTCCTGCCCGGATCGTGTACGCCACATTGGCGAAATTCCTGGCGTCGTTCGCCGGATCAGCGTTCAGCACCACCAGATCGGCGGTCATGCCTTTCTCAACCCGGCCCTTCGTCGGCTGCTTGAAAAGCGTGCTGGGATTGGTCGTCAGCGACGCAAGTATGTCGCGCCACGCCATCGCCCGCCCCATAAACTCGTATTCCTGCGTTGTGTCGTATTGCGTTTGAAAGCCCACGTCGGTGCCAAACAGAATCGTCCCTCCTTGGGAGAAGTAGGTCTTCAGCTCGCTCACACCCGCATCTACAAGCTTGTCCGCAATCGCCGGATCATTCACCACCGTCGTCCACAACGTGAGCGTGGGAATCAGCGCCGTGTGCTGGCGCTTCATCCGTGACAGCTCATCTTCCGTAAAGCTGCCCTCAGTCGGAATCGTGTGCGCCAGCACATCCACTCCGCCCGCCAGTGCATTGTCCGTTCCCGTGCGGTTTTGCGGATGCGCAAACACCGGCTTGCCATCGCTATGCGCCACATCGGCTGCGGCCTTTACGATCGCCGTGTCCATGTTCACCACCGGTTTGTTGCCCATGAACGCGCCGGTGAAAAGCTTGATGCCGTCGAGCCCCATCTTTAAATAACCTTTGGCCATCTGCTCCGCCTGCTCAGCGCTCGCGGCCTCTGGCAGTTGCATTTCCGGCGGCAGATACACCGGGTGGCCGTGCAGGGGAAAAATATCTCCCGCCATCAGAATCTGCGGCCCCGCAATCTCGCCCGACTCGATGCGCTTGCGCAGCGCCAGCGTATTGTTTGGATCGGAACCGAGATCCCACACAGTAGTAAATCCCCAGCGCGTCAGCATCTCGTGCAGATGCGCCTCTACCTGGTCTGCGGGCGCCTGGGCCGCACCCTGCCAGCCGTTTTCGAAATGCACATGGCTGTTCCAGAATCCCGCCACGATGACCTTGCCCGTGCAATCGATCACCTGCGCCGTCTTCGGAACCTTCAACTCACCATGCTTACCCACTCCCGCGATCCGCCCGTTCTCAATCAGCACCACCGCATTCTCAATCGGGCTCGCCGTCGGCGACGGATACACCTTCGCACCTTGCAGCACCAACTCCTGTCCGGTTGCGATACCGGCGAGAGAACCGGACAGGAGTGCTACTGCCAGCAGGATGTTCAACCTCAGCTTCATTGCAGACCTTCCTCTAAAACCTCTTCGCATTGTATGCATCGAGTCTTCTATCAGGATGAATCTCCTTCCGAGGCATTGGGCGGAGGCACTCAAGATTCACTGCGCAAAATCTCTCGCTCCCGCAGCACCGTCATAATGTCTTGATGTGTCAGGTAGAACAGAATCTTCAACTCGGCCCCGGAATTGCCACCTTTTGTATCGACAATGTACGTCGACCCAACCTGCACTTCGCTCGCCTGCCCATCGCCGTGCGCGAACGTCATCAGCCAATTCGCCTCGGCCATCGCGTAACGATCGTCGAGTTTCGTAACCGCAACAGTTGCGAGCTTTGTTGACCGGCAGCCCATCCTGTCGAACATCTCCTGCCGTTTGGGCAGCGCCAGCGCAAAGTCGCTGGCCTTCACCGCTCTCGATCCATCCGGACCGGCAACAAGAAAGGTATCAGCGAATTGGGAGACCAGCGCATTAATCTCCCGGCGGTTGTCGGTGTGTTCGAAGGCACGAAGAAAATCCTCGATAACTTGTGTTGTGGTTTCCACTAAAGACTCCTCTGATAGAACGGAATTTGAATCAATGGGTCTTTAGCATTCTATCACAACTAAATAGGCCAGTCAAAGAGAGGATGGTTCGAGGCGAGAGGATGGTTCGAGGCGAGAGGATGGTTCGAGGCCCGACCTACATTTCACGTACCCGACAGCTAATTGTCAGTTGCCGCAGGATTGCACGGACGCCCGTTAAAGCTGGGTGCGGGCGCCGCGGTTGACCGGAAGACGCTCTTCAAGTGCATTTAGATCAGCGGCGAAACGTCGAGCGAGTTCTAGAACGGCTGGAAACTCACCTTCGATGCGGGGATAGATTAGCTCGTAATCGGCTTGCCTCCGTTTGTCGTGCAGTTTCTTCGCAAGCTCATATAACTTTTTGCATCGATAGTCAGGATCGTTCTCGAACTTTTCCCATACCTGCTTATGCGTATCGCCGCCGCGAACTAAAGGGAATTGGTTCGCGATAATCCGTTGACGGGCTAAATGATAGACATAGTAATAACTTCGGCTAATCGCTGTTCGCATGCAGCCTTCTTCCGGCCGTTGCGACAGTTCATCGGCGAGCGTAAGGAAATCCGGCCAGTCGAACGCCATCTACACCAACCGGTATGTGAATGTGAGCGAACCGCGTCCGAAATGGGAATTGGCGATCCACCACTCGTCCTCGAATTGATCGATGAGGCGGAGAGCCTCGATCGCATCGCCCGGCCATAAAACGTCGGTATAAAGGTTTTGCCATCCGTTTTGATCGGAAGTAGCACGCAGTGCAAACACTGCGTCAGGGAATAGGCGACGAAGACGCGGAATAGCAGCGATGAGCAATTGCGGCAACGCGCGATGATCGTTGAGAAAGTCGAGAACAGATGTGTCCGAAGGCAAGACATAGAGCTTTCGGACCTGATCAACATGTTCGCGATAATCGTGCTCAAAGTCTTCCATCTGCTGCTCGAAGTCCTGAATGATAGACCTCTGCTTCGCTGTCGGCCACATAGGTGGCGCATCTTGGCCGCGCTGATGCAGCATCGCATGAATGGGTGTTTCCCAATCATTCCCGGAGGTCTGGTTGTCAAGCAGTCCGTTCATGTTCTTATTCTTCCCTAATGTCGAGCATGGCAAAGACCTGCGCCTCGTCTGCGTAAAGCTGTCGGGCCATATCCTCATAAGACGTCCCGCTATCAAACTCGCGTTCGTACCGAATGAAGATGCCGTTGGCGATTTGAGCTGATCCATCGATTGTGACGCGACGCCCCTTCCACTTTACGACGACAGCCACCGACCTCGATGGCTCAGATTCGAGAGCGGCCATACCTGCTGGAATGAGCGGTCTCATTATCTCGATGAACGGCTTGGTTTTGGGTTGCACGTGAAGTGCCACGGCTGTTTTGAAGGCTCGAATTTTTGTCGGCGACTTCGCCTTGAATGCTTTGAGGGCAGCATCAAGTATCTCGATCGTCTCTTGCGCGGTCTCCCAATTGGTACTGTCGCGAGTGAATCGGCATGCGGCTGCTCCAAAGAAGAACGACGACCGTTTCTCAGGTATTTTGAATTTGACGCCCTGCTCAGAGGGTTTGCCGGTGGTTACGACTTCAATGTCGTCTACCTTAATGTTCCAGGCGCGTAAGGATGCGTAGACGGCTTCGACGATATCAATCCGGTCGAGCCAAATCTTGAGGTTCGGTTCATCGAACTCAATCTCAGCCTCAAAAAAAGAAAGAGGTGTCGTTACGATTTCAGGCATAACTCTCCGCAAACCATTCTAATCGGAACTTTCGGCCAGAATTAACTCTGACTTTATGGCTCACCGAGCTTAAATATTCTCAACAATCCGGTGACGTTGCATCTCCGCATACTCCACACCGAAAATCGGCAGCACCAGCGTCATGATCGTGTCTGCGATCTCCTCTGAGGGAACTCGCTCCGGCATTTTGGCCCACTCCTTCGCCGAGCCGTAGATCGCCCAGCTGGCCGTCGCCGCAATCATCTCCAGGCTTACCTTCCGCTGCGGAGGATTCTGCTTCAATCCATCAAGAATCATATGTCGCACCACCGAGACCACCGCTGCCTCGAGATGTGGCTCCATCTGTAGCTGTCGTTCGCTGCACGACGACATGCCCGCAACGTAGTCGCACACGCCCAGCACAATGCCCCGTATCGCCGAGGGACATGTGCCGTCGAACGTCACGCGCCGCTGACCCAGCATCCCCAGGAACTGCCTCGCCACCATGCACTCCAGCAGCGCGAACTTGTCTGTGTAGTGATCGTAGAAAGTTGCCCGGTTTACCGTCGCCGCCTCGGCGATGTCCTGTACCGAGATATCCCCGAAGTCCTTGCTCTCCAGCAGCTTCTCCAGCGCCTGCTGCAGCAGGTGCCGCGTCCGCCGAATGCGGGGGTCGACCGGGGTATCAGTTGATCCAAACATATGAGTCCCTCTTACAGCTTATTAGATTCACCAGAGCGACAGAACGACGTTTGTCGCTTTTCTTTGAATCGACACCTGTCGCTTAGGCATCAACTGCTGTGAAGGAGATTCAAAGTCATGCCTACTCTGCTCCATATCGATTCCAGCCCCCTCGGTGAAGCCTCCGTCTCGCGCCAGCTTTCCAGCGAATTCGTTCGCAATTGGAAGAAGGCCAACCCGAATGGCAAAGTCATCACCCGCGACCTTTCCACCATCAGCCTCAAGCCCGTTACCGGCGCGTGGGTAGGAGCGGCCTACACCCCCGAAGATACCCGCACCCCCGAGCAGCGCGAACTCCTCGCGGTCTCCGACTCTCTGATTGCCGATCTTCAAGCCGCCGACGAGTACGTCTTCGGCGTTCCGATGCACAACTTCGGCATCCCCTCTGTCCTCAAACTCTGGATCGATCTCGTCGCCCGCGCCGGCAAGACGTTTTCCTACGCTGGCGGCACTCCGGAAGGTCTCCTCAAGGGTAAAAAGGCTACGTTCATCGCTGCTTCCGGCGGAGTTTACGACCCGGCAACCGCGATGGCCTCCTTCAACTTCGTCGAGCCCTACCTGCGCACCGTTTTCGGCTTCGTGGGAGTCACCGACGTCACGTTCATCAACGCCGGCGGAGCCGCTGCCCTCAACTACGGCAAGATCGACCGCGAAACCTTCCTTCAGCCCCACGTCGAATCGATCCGCGCCCAGTTCCAGGCCGCCTGAATCGCGACATTTAATTGGCGGAGATATTTCCGCCAACGGCTAGAATATAAATAGGTAAGAAAAGCCCCGCGCACGCGGGGCTTTTGCATTTTACGGCTCTGAACCTAAGTCCTCTGGAATGAAACGGTAACAGTCTATTGCTTTAGAATGAAACGGTTACAGAATCATGCCTGATTCGCGCGCATAAGCCTTTTAGGGTCTATGAGTTTCAGATAACTCGTGTGTAATGAAACGGTTGCGGACCGACTCTGATATCCACTTTAGAATGAATCGGTTACGGAAACCAGGGCGAACGGAGGGGGGGAGGGGGTGGTATCAATCCGCCCCCACGTCATTCGGCCCAAGTTCACTGGGCCCCGCTTCACTGTCATTGTCGTCGCCATTCCTGCTCTTCTGCCGCGCCATCAGCGGAATGACAAACAGGATCGCCAGCAGCGTCGTCACCATCCCGCCGACGACCACCCGCGCGAGCGGCTTCTGCGTCTGCGACCCGATCTCCGTAGCGATGGACGCCGGCAGAAGCCCGAACCCGGCCGCCATGCAAGCCATCACCACCGGACGCATCTCATCGAGACAGCCTTTGATCAAGCCCCGCTCCGGACCATCCTCACGCTGCGCACGCCGGATGCCCGACAGAAAGACGACCGCCCCCAGCGTTGCCACGCCGGTGAGCGACGTGAAGCCCACCGCCGCTGAAATGCTGAACGAGGTTCCCGTGATGAACAGAGTCACCACACCGCCGATCCACGCAAACGGCAGCATGCCCACGATGATGAAGGCGTCCTTCCATGTCCGGAACTGGATATAGAGCAGCAGCAGGATCACCGCCACGCTTACCGGGATGATCAGTGCCAACCGTTGTTGCTCCTTGCGCAGGCTGTCGAACTCACCCGCCCACGTGTAGTTGTAACCCGTCGGCAGCTTCACCTTGTTCGTGAGCTGCCCCTGCAGGTCCTGGATAGCGCTGGCCAGATCGCGCCCGCGCACGCTGAACTTGATCGGGATATACCGCCGCCCGCCCTCGTGGTAGATCATGAACGCGCCGTTGCGTAGTGCCACATCCGCGACCATGCTCAGCGGGACCTGTGTGCCGTCCGGCGTAGGCACAAGGATCTTGCCGATGGCCTCCGGCGTGTCGCGGAACTCCGGCGCGTAGCGCACGGCGAAGTCGAACCGCCGGTCCCCATCGATGATGGTAGTGACCGGCGCCCCGCCGACCGCCGCCTGTACGATGTTGTTTACGTCCTGCGGCTGCAATCCATATCGGGCGGCCTTGGTGCGATCGATCGACACCAGCAGACTCGGCTGCCCGGTCACGTCGAAGACACCGACGTCCGTAATCCCCGGCACCCCATGCATGATGCCTTCAATCTGATTCGCCAGGCGCGTAAGCTCCTCGAAATCGTTGCCGAAAAGCTTCAGAGAATTCTCGCCCTTCACTCCCGACATCGCCTCTTCGACGTTGTCCTGAATGTTCTGTGAGAAGTTGAAGTCGATGCCAGGAAACCGCTTGAAGTCATTTTGGATGGCTGCAATCAGCTCATCTTTATTGCCGTGGAAGCGCGGCCGCCACTGCCCCGAAGGCTTCAGGTCCGCCAGGAACTCTGCATTGTTGAAGGTGCTCACGTCCGTGCCGTCATCTGGCCGCCCCAGTTGCGAAACCACCTGCGTAATCTCCGGATATTGCCGCAGGATGGCCCGGATGTCGTCGGTCAGCTTCTCCGACTGCTCGAACGAAATGTCCTGCTGCATCGTGGCTCGGATCCAGAGATTGCCTTCTTCAAGAGCAGGCATGAATTCGCCGCCGACCAGCCGGAATAGCAACACCGCCCCCACCAGTGATGCAAGAGCAATCGTCCAGGTAAGCTTGCTCAGGCGAAGCGTCCATTTCAACGCGCTGTTGTAACGGCGCCGAAGCAAACCACTGAGCCACGTTTCGGTGGCCTCATGTTTAATGCGCTTGGGAACGGCAAAGGAGCCCAGCACGGGAGCAAATACCAGCGCAAAGATCAGCGCGCCCGTTAGTGCAAACCCGTAGGTCACCGACATTGGAGCGAAGATCTTGCCGGGCACCCCCTGCATGGTGAAGAGCGGAATGAAAGCCACCAGGATGATCAGCGTCGCGAACAATACGGGCTTGGCCGCATCGCTGACGCCTTCCATGATCAGCTCGCCGACGTCTTCACCTTCCACTCGGCGCGATATCTTTCGATACACGCTTTCCAGGACAACAATGGAAGCATCGACGAGAATTCCAAAGTCGATCGCGCCGATCGAAATCAGGTTGGCCGAGTGGTTTGTCAGCACCATCATCGCGAACGCGAACAGCACGGCGAAGGGAATCGTGATTGCCGCGATGAACGTCAGCCGCAGGTCTCCCAACATGACCAGCAACACCAGCGTTACGAGGATCAGGCCCGTAATGATGATGTGCCGTACAGTCGTCGTCGTGGTGTTAATGAGCTTGGTGCGGTCGTAGATCGTCCTGATTTTCATACCGGGGGGTAACAGATTTCCGGCGTTCAAGTCGTGAATTTTTTGACGAATCCCGGCGAGCGCGGGAAGGGAATTGCCGCCTTTCTGCAACAGCACGATCCCCTCCACGATGTCTGGATCTTCGTTTCGCCCAACCTTCCCCAAGCGAGGCTGGTGACCTTCCCGCACCGTGGCTACATCGCTCAGTAGCACCGGCGTGCCATTGCGTTCGGCGACAACGATGTTGCTCATGTCCGTAAGTGAGTGCAGTAGCCCGATGCCACGCACGTTTACACTCTGACTGCCGAGTGTGAGGTAATTGCCGCCGGCATTTGCGTTACTGTTCTGGACCGCATTGACCACCTGGGTCATCGTCACGCCCATAGCGAGCAGCTTATGAGGATCCACCTCGGCCTGATACTGCCGCGTCGTTCCGCCGAACGTCGCAACGTCGATGATGCCGGGCACCTGCTTCATCTCCCGCACGACGAACCAGTCCTGCGTCGCTTTCAACTCGTTCAGCGAATAGTTGGGTCCTTTGAGTTGATAACGGTAGATCTCTCCAATCGGAGATTCCGGCGACAACTGCGGCTGTAGATTGTTCGGCAGGTTTACCTGTGCGAGTCGGTTGAGTGCCTCCTGCCGGTCGATAAAGTAGTCGCTATCGAACGAGAAATACATCTTCACGTCGCTCAGCCCGAAGATGCTGATGGAGCGAATCTGCTCCAGTTTCGGCGTACCGTTCAAACCTGCTTCCAGTGGAACCGTCACCTGCTGCTCCATCTCCTCGGCGGACCACGATGGATTCTGCGTAATGAACTCAACCATGGGCGGCGACGGATCGGGATAGGCCTCAATATCCAGCTGCAGGAACGCGAAAGCGCCAACCGCGAGCGACGCGATGAAAATAATCAGCACGACGTTGCGGAAGCGAAGAAGAATACCAATCACTCCTTGCATTAACTAATCCTCAGCTTCGCGCAGCAGTTCGGCTCCGGAGGAGACGACCTTGTCCCCGTCCTCCAGCCCCCGCGTAATTTCGTCGGTCTTGTCGTGTGTAGCGCCGAGCGTCACGTTGCGGCGCGCATACTTGCCCGGCGAGGTTTCGACGAAAACAAATGTATCTTTGCCGTTCTGAATTACCGCGGTCGCGGGCACGACGATTGCCATACCGTTTTGATTTGTAACGACAATTGTGGCGTACATTTGTGGCTTCAATTTGTGGTGCGGATTGTCTAGCACCACGCGGACCTTGAGTGTCAAAGACGTGGGGTCGACGGCATCCGAAATATTGCTGATCACACCGTGAAACACCTGCCCTGGATAACCGGCTACGGTTATGTTCACAGGCTGTCCGGTCTTCACTGCCCCCACGTCACGGGGGTATAGATCTCCGACTACCCAAATCGGATTAATGTCGGCGATCGTCGCGATGGCGTTTGCGTTATCCAGCGACCGTTGCAGTTCACCCGGACCGGTGTTCACATCGAGCACAACGCCTGATATGGGCGAAACAATGGGCACGATGTCGGATGTGTCGTTTTCAGAAAAACCCAGTAGATGCAGGGCCTGACGGGCGCGTTCCAGTTCAGAGTGGTCGGAGTCGTCCAGCGCCTTCAGATCGTCGTAGTCACGTTGCGCCATCACCTCGTGCTGCAGTAATTCCTTGGCGCGTTGCAATTGTAGATCGGCGCGGGCCGCTTCAATCTTCGCCTTCTCAAAATCGGAGCGCGCCTGCGCAGCATCGCTGCTTTGCAGGGTTCCGATCTGTTGTCCCTTCGTGACTTCTTGGCCAGGCAGCACCTTGAGGGAGAGAACACGTCCACTGATGAGTGGATAAATATGGACAACCAACGTTGGGTTGGGCATTACTCGAGCCGCCAGCGACAACTGATTCGCAACCTGCTGTGGATGCACCATGATTGTCTGAATCACACTCTGCGCTTGAGAGTTCGATGGAGCATTCGCCGGCTCCTCATGCTTGCAGGCCGCCAGCAGCAGGAGTGAGAGGGAAACAGCGACGACAAGAGGATGCCGTTTCATGGCAGAATCTCCGTGGCAGCCGCAAAGCTGAGTTGGTGAATGCTGAGCCAGACCTGCTGGTTTGCGGCCAGCGCATTGAGATTGGTCTGGCGGTAGTCGCGCAGCGCATCAAGATAGTCGAGCAGGGTACTTCCGCCGTGACGGTAGCTGAACTCGAGATTGTCACGCACGCGCGTGGCTTCGGAGAGGTAGTGTCCGTTGTAACGGGTGGCCAGATGTGTCGCCGTCTCATATTGCGCCCAGGCCTGATCGACGTCGCTCACAACTTGATTACGCGCTGCGATCTCCGCAAAACGGCTTGATTCGGCCTCATAACGGGTCCGCTGTTTTTCACCCTGATTTCGGTCGAAGATTCGCAGAGGAATCGAGACCTGAAACCCAGCGGTATTGTATGTGGCGGAACGCTCGTATTCGCCGCCGATGGTTGGATCCGTCGTGCCATCGGCGTCGGCCAGCTTTACACTAGCGTCGGCTACACGCACTGACTGCAGTGCCGCCTGGTAGTCGGGCCGGGCGGTCAACGCCTCCTGCTCAAGCTGCGGCAAACCCTCAGTGAGAGTGGGCGGGTCGAGGGTACCTGTAATGTCGAATGTGTCAGAAGCTTTCTGATCACCGAGCAGCAGCTGCAGCTGATCGCTCGCCTGTGTAAGATCCAGTTTTGCGTTGTCATAGTCGGATTCAAATTCGACCAACTGCAGATCGATCCGCTCAAAGTCCGTCTCACTGATGTCGCCGGCGTCGCGTCGCACTTTGCTGAGCTCCACCGTCTTGCGATAGCTGTCCAGGTTGTCGTCGGCGATCTTCAAGGCCGCCTTGGCTGCCAACATGTTCGTGAAAGCCTGCTTTACCTGGAGAATCGTCTGCCGCTCGCTGTCCTTGTACTGGTTCCGGGTCACATCGGTTGTCCCGTGTGCGATATCGAGCCTCCAGCGCCGTTTCTGTCCGCGCTCGAAGAGCCGCGTAACATTGGCCGCATAGCTATAGGGATTCGCCGGATTGCTTGCGGGTAGAGAGATGTCCGCGCCGGACAGCGTAAAGCTCGGGTTCTGACGAAGTCCTGCCGTAATTTCATTGGCTTTGGTCGCAATCACATGTTGCTGGCCCGACATCAGGCTTGGATTTTTGGTCCGAGCGATGTCGATAGCCTGCTGAAGCGTCAGGGGTGCACTAGTTGTCTGCCCCTCGCTCGCCGCGGAACAGCACAATAGAATAAGCGGGAGGCCGAGGCTCCAAAGTCGAGTACAGTTCATAGCACCACTCCCAGAAGTAGCGGGCGGATGATGGAAAGTGTGTGAAGTGAGAAACCGCGAGAAAGGGCTAGCTGCGGGGTGGCGGCCGGCTCCCCACAATGCTGAGAAACTCTTCGCGCGGGGCTCCGATCTCCATTGCAGGCGTCAGTCTGGAGATGATCTGTAACCCTGAAGCGTTCTCATCAGAAACCAAAGCCGCGGCCATGATCGATGCCGCATGGAGACCGTTGTCGACGTGATCGAGAAGATCTCGCCGCACAAGGTGTTCCACTTCCGCAGGAGCGGTGCACGCCAGCAGGTCGTCTGTGAGGGAGACAACCGGAAGAAGAATAACGATCACAATCGCAAGAGCTGCAATCTGCATGTGAGTGCCGGGACGTGACACATCGTCTTGCCAACGTCGTCGGCTAAACAGCCATAGTCCAATGAGTCCGGTAGATAGCACTACCCAGAGCAGATTGAAGATCAACTCCACGATGACTTGAATTGTATCTGATCGATTCTGGCGCCACCTGAAGCCGCGTCGCACCAGCGCGGCCAGGTTCTGGAGCGGTCGCGAGCGAGGGTGTACGAAATTTAGAGTCAGATGGAGGGAAATTAACCTGGTACCAGCGAGGCTCCGATCATGCGATGCCCGAGCTGAGCCCGATGCGTAGGTATAACGCCTTCGACGTAGGGCAGCCATTGACCGTGTTGGGTAACCCTTTTATGATGAATCAAGTGACCTGCTACATGGGTCATTCCATCTTCACTGCCCCCTCGTTCAATGGTAGGACAGCTGACTCTGGATCAGCATATCGGGGTTCGAATCCCTGGGGGGCAGCCAGATTAGAATCATCCGCTTACACTCAGTTAACCCAACTTGCCCGCACGTTCGTGTCAGGCAATATGTCAGGCAGCACAACAGCTTTCCGGTTGCGCTTGTTAACAATCTCTGCAGCCTTTTGAACTTCAGGATGCAGATACTTTTGCGTCGTGCTCAGGCTGTGATGACCGAGCAGTTTCTGAAGAGCTGCAATGTCGCCACCGTCATCCAAGTAGCCCGTTGCGAATGTGTGCCGAACTGAGTAGGGCACGATGGTTGATGGGATTGGCGGGAGGCCCCGCAGGAAAGCTTCTTCGTTCGCAGCTTTCACGGCTGCATACCATTGCTTTGCAATCGTGACCCTGTGGCCCGAGTCCGACTCGCCTGGAAATACCCACTCTCCGTCGATCTTGCGAGCCTTCAGGAGCGCTCGCATGCGGTTGGACAGGGGAAGGTATCTCTTCGAACGCATCGACTTCCCATAGGGCACTAGGAGACGATCCCGGTCCCACTGGATATGCTCAGGCCTCATCCGCATGACTTCCTCAGGCCGCATTCCGCAATCGAACATGATTGTCAGAATGTCGCCGAGGGGGTCTTCGGCGAAGCGAAGCAATAGGGCTTCCCACTCAGCAGTGATAATCCCTTCGCGTCCGTGTTCTTCTCTCAGCTTGATTCGAGGAACCCCGCGGAGTATCCCGACTTCAGACGAATAAGACAACATCCGCCGAAGGGTCCGCAGGGCCTGGTTTGCGTTGGAGGGACCGCCCGGGAAAGCCAGTTCCGCCGCTTCAGCCACCCCGATTTGATCCACACGCATGTGAACCACGTCCGTAGTTTCCAATAGTCGCCAGCCGTTCCGGTAGCAGCGCTCTGTATCTGCATCGAGACTGCCAGCGAGTTTCCGTTTCTGGATATGCTCAAGGAACCGCTTTGCGAACTCCTTGAGCAGCGGAGCCTTGCGGAGCATGAGATTGCCCGTCTGCTGTACGACCTCTGCCCGCTTCAGCGCCTCAAACGTTTCTGCCTTGCTCTTAATGGTTTCCCGCGTGGAACCCCAATACGGAACCCCATTGTGTTCGAATTGGTAGTGCCAATACTTACCGCGTTTTCTTAGCACGGATCTCCCCCTCATATGCTGCCCGCACGGAAGGAACCCGCTTGCACTTTTCCAGATGGTCAAGCACATGTGGCAAATAATATCGCACCGAGGCGTTCCTACCCGAGCCGAGTTTGACGTAAGGGAAACCGATCCCCTGGCACCGCTGACGGCGTAGAGACTTTTCACTTAAGCCGAGCCAATCTGCGAGCTGTTTTTCTGTGAGAACTGCCGCATTGCGAATCTCAGCAGCCAAACTCTCGTCGTTGGGCAGGTCACACGCGGCCCCCGCAACACCCTTAAAGATCTGCATGAATTTTTCCTTTGTGAACCGATTGGGTGTTACGTCTGAAACGCATGATCAAGGAAACCGGCTCTCTCAATGTCTGCGCGATTTCAGAAACCCTTAGCAACTGCGCGAAATGCTCGGCGCCAGTTATTCCGGTCACCTCGTGAGGAAATGTAGTGAAAATATGCGCCACTTCGACTTCCTATGGCCCAATCATGTCCTTGTTTTTCGCGGATGTCCAAGACCTTCTACGTCAACGTTGATGCCGGTGAGGTATCACCAAGGAGCACTGCGGAATATCTGCGGCAAGGCGGGAGTTATAAGGAAGATGGAGGAGCTTTTGGAGAGATCGTGCAAATACAAGGGGAGTGACAAAAGGGAATGACAAAATGACAAAAGCCGCGCAGCAGCGAGTTCGCGTCCGCTGAAAAAGCTAACGACTACACGTTCATGTGGAGCGAGTGCGGTCGTTACCGAGTCAATTGGCTCGCAATTTATCTATATCAGGTTCACGCCCAAGATACCGATAGCCTCTTGCTCGAGGGGGTTGGAAGGATCCCGCATCTTGACATGGAGAACCATCTCTTTCGGTTGGCCGCCAAATTTCAATTGGAACCTCAGACCGACCCAACAGTGAATCGACCTTCTTAATGTTCATGAGCCAAGTGCTCGAGGCTTCCCGAATCTTTACCATCGGTGAGGGCGCCCGGATGGCGGAAGCCGTCTGCGGGTTATCGAAAATTACTTGGCTTACACTCCGAAGCATCGAAGTTCCGATAGGACCGCAGTGTGCCAAGCGAACGCATGATCGACTGTTTGAACGAACCCCGCTTTGCAAGCTTCGAACGGATAAGGCCGAAGATCGATGTGCAGATTAGGGTGACGGCCCCGAAGAAGCCTAATGCGATTATTGCTTTAATAAGCCATAAGATGTACCAATACTGTTCCACGCTATCGTTTCCCATGCGTTCTCCTTGAATTGTGTCTAGGCTCCCCTGAGGCCGCCGCTCGGTACTTCGGCCGGTGTGCCCCACGTTCGGGAATCCGGACGCGGGGCACCCAGAGAATGGTTAAGGCGCTGGTTAACGGTGTCCCCCGCCCGCGAAGCCTCCGCCGTGGAAGCCGCCACCGGCGAAGCCTCCGCCGTGGAAGCCGCCACCGGCGAAGTGCTGGCCACCGCGGAAGCCTTCATGGATGCCGCCGTGGTTGTAAGGGCGTCCATAGTAGCCACGGCCGTAGTAGCCGCCAAAGTAGCCAAAGGGATAGAAGTCCCATCCAAACGGGCTATAGAATCCGTACGGACCGATGAAGGTGTATCCGTAAAACCACGGGTCGCGTGCGCTGGAGAGACATGATACCTGCGGAATGGCGCGAGCGTACTGAGCGCGCGTTGGCAAAAGTAATGCAGACCGGGACCGTACAGCCCTTTGAGTCAGAGTTGTTCCGGAAAGATGGCACCCGCGTGCCCGTGCTGGTCGCCGGCGCGCTGTTCGAAGAAGGTGGCAACGAGGGTGTTGCATTCGCCCTTGATTTGAGCGAGCAGAAGCGCGCCGAGGAAGCCCTGCGGCACAGCAAAAACTACCTCGCCGAGGCGCAGAGGCTGACCCACACGGGCAGTTGGGCCCTCGATGGCACAACCCGCGAGGCCCGGTACTGGTCCGAGGAAATGTTCCAAATCTTCGGATTTGATCCACAACAGGGCTTGCCAGAACGGGACCAATGGCTGCAGCGAATACACCCAGAAGATCGTGATAAGGTCAGGCGGCAGGCCAGCAATAGGATGTTCGTCCAGAAGGTAGATTCCGACGTCGAATACAGAATCGTCCTACCCGACGGGACAGTCAAACACATTCACGGCCTGGCCCATCCAGTATTGGGTCCCAATGAAGAGCTTATCGAAGTGGTTGGCACGGTCGTCGATATCACGGAGCATAAACATGCCGAAGAGGCGCGCGATAGGCTGCGCCAGCTTGAAGCAGATCTCGCACACATCAACCGCGTGAGCACGATGGGGGAGATGGCTGCTTCCCTGGCGCACGAGATCAAACAACCGATTTCAGCGGCGACAACCAACGCGCAAATCAGCTTATGGCTGCTTGAGCGAGACCAGTTGGCGATTCAGGAACTCCGGGAGGCCATCTCGGCAGTGATGCAATCGGTCAAACGCGCCGCCGACATTATCGACCACGTGCGCACGCTCTCTAAGAAGGGCACTCAGGATCGAGTGCTCGTTGATCTCAACCAAGTCATTCGCGAAATTGAACCTCTCCTTGAGTATGAGTCTAGGCCATCTTCCGTAGCGATCAGGCTGAATCTTTCGGAGCACATTCCACAGGTCAGTGGCGACCGGGTGCAATTGCAGCAAGTCGTCATGAACCTCATGCTCAATGCTATTGAAGCCATGAAAGACTCAGGTGGCGAACTTGTCGTAACCTCGGAGCAAACCGATAATGGGCAAGTCCTGATCTCGTTGAGTGACACCGGTGTAGGACTACCAGACAATAAGGAAGATCGCATCTTCGAGGCATTCTTTTCTACTAAACCCCAAGGCACCGGAATGGGCCTCGCAATCAGCCGGTCGATTGTCGAGTCCCATGGCGGCCGGTTGTGGGCGAAGGGAAATCCAGAACGCGGAGCTACGTTTTACTTTGAACTTCCTCCGCATGAATCAGAGGCCGCATGAGCGCGCCCGACCCGGCCACCGTATTTGTTATTGATGATGATGGCGATGTGCGTGCATCGATCCAGCGCCTGCTGAAGACTGTCGGGTTGCGTGGGGAGGCATTTGCCAGCGCGCAAGACTTTCTGCGGCGGAACATGCCCAAAGGCCCAAGCTGCCTGATTTTGGACATCCGACTTCCTGGAATGAGTGGGCTCGAGGTGCAACGTAAACTGATTGATGCTGGCCTCAGCATTCCCATCATCTTCATAAGCGCACACGCTGATGTCGACGTGGCCGTCAGAGCCATGAAATTTGGAGCAGTCGAATTTCTCACCAAGCCTTTTCGACCACAGGAACTGGTGGATGCAGTGCAGCAGGCGCTGCAGCGCGATGAAGGAATACAGAGGGAACAAAGGGATATCTCTGAGTTACAGCAGCGATACAAAACCTTAACCCCACGAGAACGCGAGGTGATGGCGCTTTTCGCTTCCGGTTTGCCGACAAAACAAATAGCCTCGAGGCTTGGTGTCAGTGAGGTCACCGCTGCCGTCCATCGCGGACATGTGATGCAAAAAATGCAAGCAGGGTCCCCGGCCGAACTGGGAAGAATGGCAGAAAAGCTGAATCTCGCCTCAGCTAAATAGCTCTGACTGCCGGCCCATCCCCTTTGGAACTATGCTTCGCTTTAGCACGCTTCGCCTGATGCCTCTTCGCATGAGACATAAAAGTTCTTTAAGTCAACTAAAGATAACGATAATTTACGAACCTGCGCGAACACGGTACGCTACAGTGTGCTGATCGGAAACGAGGACTCCGTGATCGCCATCGTTGATGATGAGGAATTGGTTCGGACGTCGTTGCAACGGCTGCTGAAAATGGCCGGATACACGATTGCAGCCTTCACGTCAGCGGAGGAATTTCTCAAATCTGGCCTTCTGCAAGATGTTCGTTGTCTCATTGCCGATATTCGAATGCCGGGCATGTCCGGCGTCGATCTGCAGTCTCAGTTGAATGCTGAAGATTATCAGATTCCGATCATATTTATAACCGCGCATGGTGACGAGAAATGCGCCTTCGGGCTATGAGAGACGGCGCGGTCGCGTTCTTGGCAAAGCCCTTTGACAATTCGGTCCTCCTGGATCGGGTTCGGGCTTGTTTGAACGTGACGCAAGATGAAGAATAAAACCGTCGGAGGAGTTGTGCCGGCCTTCCCCAGTAGCGGTTCGCGAACCCGCGGGAGCAGGGATTCTCAGTTTGAGCGAATTGTCGGTAATAGCGCCGGCTTAGAAACTGTGCTCAAACAAGTTGAACGTGTTGGCCCAACACACTCTACAGTTCTGATACAGGGAGAGACTGGCACCGGCAAAGAGCTAATCGCGCAGGCCGTCCATAATATCAGTCCCCGCTGCAATCGACGCTTTGTAAAGATTAACTGTGCGGCGATTCCCATTGATCTTCTCGAGAGTGAGCTGTTTGGACATGAGAGGGGCGCGTTCACCGGCGCCATCGCGCAAAGGGCCGGGCGATTCGAAGTGGCCCATCAGGGCACGCTTTTCCTGGACGAAGTAGGTGACATTCCGCTGGCCTTGCAGCCGAAGCTGCTGCGTGTGTTGCAGGAGCAAGAGTTTGAGAGATTAGGAAGTGATCAAACCCACAAAGTTGATGTTCGTATAATCGCCGCAACGCATCGCAACCTGGCGGAGATGGCGGCACGGAATGAATTGCGCAGTGATCTGTACTACCGCTTGAACGTGTTTCCGATCTCAGTGCCGCCCTTGCGCGAGCGCCGAGAGGACATACGCCAGTTGGTCCTCCATTTCGTTGCCGTATTCGCACGGCGCATGGGGAAGCACATTGAACTGATCCCGGAACCAACGATGAATGCATTTATCGCATACCATTGGCCCGGCAACGTACGAGAACTCCAGAACCTGATTGAACGCGCCGTCATCGAATCGGACAATGGGGTGCTTCCGAATCCCCTTTCGACATTACAAGCGAATACAAGGTCTGTAATTGCTTCGCGAAATACATTGCGCGATCGCGAAGCAGCCTTGATTTTAGAGACTCTGCGAGCTACTGGAGGGATCATTGGGGGCCCGCAAGGTGCAGCCGTTCTTCTTGGGCTTAAGCGCACAACATTGGTTTACAAGATGAAGAGGCTCGGGATCTTCCGACCTCAACAACGACCTATGGGTGAGTTCGACGAAGGATCCGAATTGGCGCTTGAGGGCTCGGCGAGCCACGCCGCGGTTGAGTGACGATTTGAGATCTTGGCAAGTCGTCCAGCGTCTGCAAATCCAATCCACCTGGACGTATCACGTCAGGACTCTATCGGAGCTGCTCCGCGGGATCAGGCATGCGCAGTAGATGGAGATAGGCGGAGCAGGTCGGATAGAGCGGTTTGAAGGAAGGGGTTGGCGCGGTCGGGGAAGGATGTTGGCTATGGGTTTTTGATGGCTTTAAGCTGGGCCGATGCAGCGAGTACAGGACGGCAAGTCGAGCGAAGCGCCTCTGCAGCCGCACGCAATCGGATAGGGAGATGATGCGGAACGATAGGCAGCGCAGACGGAAAGCTCTGTTGTCGGGGCCTGAGGGACACTTCCAGTGAGTGTGCTGTGCAGCACGCGATGAGCGCCGCTTGGAACAGGCGGCTAAGAGGAGTCAAGCAGGTAGGCCTCCTTTCGTTGAGCGAAGAAGAGTTGTGCGGCCGAGAGCCGTTCGACGAGATACATGGGGCCATGACAGCGCGGACACTTCCCTAGCGTGGGCGTTGCGATGAAAGGTGTATCAGTGGGAGCAGCCTGGTGGAGGAGGTCACGGCAGAGTGGCAGCATGTGGGCTCGTCTGCGGTTGGCGAGGAAGCCGAAGTAGCGGATGCGGGGAAAGCCTCGTGGCAGCACATGCTGTAGGAAGCGGCGCAGGAACTCTTCGGAAGCAAGTATCATCGTGCGCTGCTTGCTGTGGTGAGCATAGTCCTTCCAGCGGAAGCAGACCTCAGCAGCTGAGACCGAGAGCAGACGATGGTTGGAGATGGCGACGCGATGCGTATAGCGCGCCAGGTAATGCAGCACATGCTCAGGGCCACCGAAGGGAGGCTTGGCATAGACGACCCAGTCTTGCCGATACCGAAGCGGCGCGGATCAAGGTCGAAGACATCGACAGCCAGCGCATGGTCATCCACATCCGCCAGGGCAAGGGTGCTCGCGACCGCGATGTGCCGCTCTCGCCGAAGCTGCTCGAGGAACTGCGCAGCTGGTGGCGGTGGAAGAAGCCGCGTGGCTATCTCTTTCCCAGCACCGAAGAGGGCGAAGTGCTTCTCCTCATGGAGTGGCATGTACTCGCCGAACCAGCATATGCGGCACGCTGAAGACCAGGTGGTAGTAGCCGACGGCCAGCAGTTCCAGCTGTCGCTTGGCCAACCACTGATCGCGTGCACCGGTCTGGCATTTCGGGCAGTGCCGGTTGCGGCAGGAGTTATACGAGATGGCCTGATGTCCGCAGCTCACGCACGCATCACGATGACCACCGAGCGCGGCGGTACGGCAGCGAGCGATCGCATCGAGCACCTTGCGCTGCGGCCAGGTTAACGAAGCGCTGTACCGTTGTTGAGCCAGATCTCTGAGGTTGTCTTTGTATGGGCGCGTTACCAAGTAGTTCTTCCCACCTTTGACACGGAGCCTGTACTCTCCCGTCGGTAAAGGTTGGATCTCCTCCACCGCCGAAATATTCACGACTACCGAGCGGTGGATACGAATAAAACCGTAGGGCTTGAGCTTCTCCGCGATAGACGAGAGAGACTCACGTAGCAAATAGGGATTGGGCCGGTGTTGCAACGAAACGTAATTGCCTTCGGCTTGCACTGCCACGATCTCAGATAAATCCAAGAATAAGATCCTACCTTTTGCCTTGCACGCGATTCGCGGCGCCTGTCGTTTTGCTATAACCTCCAACTGCCGCGAGACTCGCATGAGGCTCGCCGCATCAACTCGAATGACAGGCGGCAATGATGTATCTACAGCTTCGAAGTACTGGTCCTCTGCCGCTTGAGGGGTGTAACTCCTTTTGCTTTTGGTGGAAAACATTGCAGCCCTCCGCAGTGGGCCAGCCGGAGCGTTTGCATCTGCGTGAGTAATTTGATGAGCAAACGTCTCAGGTACAAGTGCTAGATCCTCAATTGTGCGGGTGCTCATAGCGCTCCCTAAACTGAAATCACCGCCCTCGCCGGACGACATGGTTCTTCGACATCGATCGTCCGCCTTTTGGAGATTGACGCGGGGGGCGAAGAGACCTCAACCACCCCACGATGTTTCTAATTCCCACTTCCCACATCTTGGCATCTTGAGCATTCTTCGCCAACGAGGCGTAACCCTCGACCATGGCGACCAGAAAACTGGCACTCTCCTCTGGATTCAGGTCGCGGCGAACTGTTCCTTCGGACTGTCCTCTTCGCAAGAGCGCAGCAACTCCTTCCTGCCAGGCAAGGAAAAGTCTCTCCAGGCGCTTGCGGAATTGCTCGTTCACCGGAGACATCTCCGTTGCCAAATTGAGCAGCGAACAACCGGTTCGAATGTCTTCGGGCCGAACTGATGTGCGCCGGACGATGCCTATCAAGATGTCAATAGGCTGCCCGCTGCCAAGCAGAGGACGCAACCACCTGTCGCGAACGATCTTTGCGACGATTTCGTCGACGACTGCATATCCCAGGGCTTCTTTGCTGTCGAAGTGATGATAGAGCGCTCCCTTGGTGACATTGGTGGCGGCGAGAATTGTATCGATGCCGGCACTCTGGAAGCCCGATCTGTGGACTTCCCGAAATGCCGCTTGCAGCAGGCGTTCCCGTGTACGCTCTGGATCACGGAACTTCCGCTTTTTCTCGTGACCACTTAACATACCGACAAGTATGTATGTTAAGCATTTTGAAAGTCAATCAAAATGATCTGCCTGATTCGTGGCTGCTTGGTGTTCTCGAATTTCGTAATCTCGCGCCAGTGTCTGTATGGAAAGTTGGAGAAACAGTCGCTCTAGCTGCTTTGGGGTCGTCCCAAGAGATTGTTAGTCTGTCACTCCGCTTCGAAAGCTGAAATGTCGGGCCTGTTGTGTCACGTAATCGCCGTGAACGTGGAATACCACGTGCATCCTCAGTTCACCAGCAGGAATTTGGGAATTGTGTGTGCCAATTCTGCTCTGCACTGCTGGAGCGCCGGGTGATACGTGACGTAAATCCACCAGTCATCTCGCCACGGCGACTTTCATATCTCGCCACAACGACTTTCAAATGGAGAAAAGAGGAGACATGAACACTTTAAGACAGTTGCGCAATTTCCGGATACCGTGTGTTACGACGATTGTTCTGGTTTGCGCCAGCACTGCATTCGCTCAACGGAGCTACAAGATTACCGATTTGGGCGTTAACAAAAGTAGCGACAACTTTAACATGGTCATGGGACTCAATAATCAAGGCTGGGCAGAGAACATGGATGGGGTTTTAACCCCGCCCATCACTTCGACCTCCACGACCATCGTAAGTGGCCGCGCAGTAATAAGCATCTACGGACTCAACATCGACCTCGGCACGCTTGGAGGAGATAACAGTTGGACCAACTATGGCGGGATCAATGATCGCGGGGAAGCTGTCGGTATGGCCGAAACATCTGTTCCGGATCCGAACGGTGAAGACATGTGCGCCTTTGGCACGAAAAAAACCTGTCGTGGGTTTCTTTGGCGGCACGGTCACATAATGGCTCTCCCGACGCTGGGCGGAAATAACGGGCAGGCCGCCGCCATCAATAACCGTGGACAAATAGTAGGCATTTCGGAGACGACGGTCCCGGACTCCGGATGCCCGCCGAGCAAGCAGCCTGGAACGACGATATTGCCGGTAATGTGGGAAAAAGGCGAAGTCCGAGCTCTTCCTACGCTGCCTGGCGAGCCGGACGGCTTCGTGCAAGGCCTCAACGAGCAGGGGCAGGCCGTGGGCGCCACGGGAACCTGCACCAGCTTTGCGATTCACGCCGTATTGTGGGAAAACGACCATGCCATCCAGCTTGCGGACCTCGGACACACTGGATCTGACGCCTACGCCATTAATGACCACGGCCAGGCGGTTGGGTATGTCTCGACCACTGACGGCTCAACCATCGTTGCCTCTCTTTGGGAGAACGGCGGAGTCAAAAACCTCGGTATTCTGCCGGGAGATGATGCCGCCTTTGCCACAGGCATCAACAACCGGGGCCAAGTGGTGGGAAGCACCTTCAACTCCATCGGCTGGTCCCGTGGCTTCGTCTGGCAAGACAATGTGATGACCGACCTGAACACGCTCATTTCTAGGGATTCCAACCTCTTCATCATCGCGGCCAGCAATATCAACGAGCGCGGACAAATCTCGGGTATGGCAACGGTGCTCACCGGGCCGGATACGGGCAAGATCCACGCCATTCTATTAACCCCTGCAAGCGAGGAGATCGGCGAGTCGGTTGCAGATTTCGCACGTCCACACCCGCATTCCACTGTGTCCGCGAATGCCTGCCACTCTTCGCAGAGATTCGGCCCGGGCCCATTCGGGAGATAAAGTGGGCTTTTCGGAGCTTGCGCACCCACCAGCTACATGTGGCGGTGGCGCAAGCCCGGAGATTGTGCGGGACAACATGGGTCACGTCGAATATCGACGTGACCCAGAATTGCACCACGTCAGACGAGGGAAGGACTGTTACGCTAGAGTCGCCTTAAAACAAACTTGGATCGAGGATAAACAATGCGCATTCGCACTCTGGTTCTTGCAGCTGCTGTGATCTCGAGTAGTTGTGTGCAGATACGCTCACAGACGAGCGGCCCCCCACCGTCACCGCCGGTGGGTACAAAGGAAGACCCCGCGAAAGCGCTGGACGGTTTGCTGTCGATGATGGAATTTCAGGTAGTGGGGGCGGCGAAGGCGATGCCCGCTGATAAATACAGCTTCGCACCAGCGCAAGGCATCTTCGCTGCGGGCCAAACCACGCAGTTCGACACCGTGCGCACCTTTGTTGCACAGGTCACCCACCTGGCACAGGCGAATTACTTCTTTTTCGGCTGGAGCGGCATTAAACCTGACCGCGACATAAAGGCTATCGGGTTAATTACGACTAGAGACGAAGCGGTGGCTGCCCTAGAAGCTTCGTTCGTCTATGCGCACAAGGCCATAGCGACCATTACGGCAGAAAATGCGTTTGTAGCCATTAATCCGATTGACGGGTTCAGTACAAGGACGACGATAGCCGCTTTTGCGGCTGCACATGGGTACGACCACTACGGCCAAATGGTGGAATATCTGCGGATGAACGGCATCGTGCCGCCGGCAAGCGCGAAGTAGAAGCTCATTGGCAGCTGCTGTTGAGTGGATGCCAGGCACGAGATAGGAAAGTGAACATCGCCAAACGAGTTGGTCACGTTGCATACGGGACGACAGCTTATCAAACTTCAAGTTTTGAATACGAGGCGGCAGCTTGTGTATACAGCCACCGCGCCAATTCGGAACCCGTGACCATCATATTTATGGATCCGGAGTCGTTGGACGAGCAGCTGCAACGAAAGCACCTATCCGAAGAAGTTCTGCGGCAGTTCGAGAGTGAAACGGGGATCAGGGTAAAACACCTCCCCGCGCCCGAAACCTCTCAGGGACAATTGAGGCTCATCCGCGAGCTCCTTGGGGAAAACGAAACACCAGATGTGCTCGGCATAGACGTCGTTTGGCCTGGACTTCTGGATGACGCACTCCTTGATTTGAAGCCATTTTTCAGTTCGGAACTCTCTGCCGCTGAGCTTCTTAGGACGAGGAAGCCATTGTTCGGCAAGCGCACCCGGCGAGCCCAAACCGGCTCTTTTGACCCCGCCGACGGAGTGTTTTCCCCTCGAGGCGAAGCACCGGTCCCTGAACAGGCCAAGACTGTTCAGGGACCCCGGTACCGCGTAGTAGTTGAAATAACCCTCGAATTGAACTCTCTGATGGTTCCATGTGTAAAGCACAATCGATTGTGTGTCCAAACTCATGAATGACCCGGTGTTTCACCCCAGACCAGTTGATACAACAGGATGCGCGAAGAGAGGTATTCAGCCAGGAGGGCGCAGCAGGGTTGGTCTCCAGACCAGCGAGAGAAAAAACTCCGGGGTCACACTTTTCTGAATCGATGCTTATTGATCTTCAGAGCCTTGATTTTCGAATCGAGAGTCGACTGTGGAACTCCGAGCTTGGCTGCAGCTCCGCGGGGGCCGGACACCCTGCCATTGCATTCGGCAAGCGCTGCCTCGATCATCTCTTTCTCTTGGGTTGCCAGCTTCTCTGAGAGAGGCTGAGTTGCCGAATCGCTGCCAGCC
>Ga0335073_10000573_pt1 | contig 47247 bp, 47 predicted proteins | sample Lox_Sample_22_FD_207093 | JGI IMG/M metagenome (GOLD analysis project Ga0335073, IMG submission 207093) | Soil microbial communities from Loxahatchee National Wildlife Refuge, Florida, United States - Lox_Sample_2.2 | ecosystem: Environmental > Terrestrial > Soil > Wetlands | place: USA...
GCCTCCGCGGATCGCCTCCGCCACCGGTCCGACGAGGACGAATTCGACCTGATTGGCCTGGAGCCAGGCAAGTACGGCGATCGACTCGTCAGCCAGGTGCTCGAAGCCCTGAGCGGGCTGCGGCGGACTCATGTCGATCTGCGGGTGACGTCGTTTGCGGAGCATGGCGTTGCGTTTCGCCGCCCGGGAGCGGACTCCTTCCGGTAACGTCCGACCGGGGTGAGCCGGGAAGTCTGGTCGGCGCGTTCGTTGGCGACCCTCGGAGGCGCATGTCCCCCGCTCTCGCAGTCCCGCTGTTCGCATTCTCGTTGGGCGTCACGCTCGCGGCGGCGCAGCTGTTCGCGCGCCGCCTTGACCGGCTTGGCGTCCGGTTCGGCTTTCCCGAGGCGTTGATCGGGCTGCTGACCGCGCTGGCCGCGGACGGCCCCGAGATCTCCTCAGCGCTGATCTCGCTGATCAAGGGCGCACACGACGTCGGCGTCGGCGTGCTCGTCGGCTCGAACGGATTCAACCTCGCCGCGATGATCGGGTTGAGCGCGTTGATCGCCGGGTCGGTCCGGCTGGCGCGCAACACGCTGGTGCTTGAAGGCGGCGTCGGCCTGATGATCACGGTGCTGGCGGTGGCACTCCTGTTGGGCTGGGTATCGCCTGCCGTGGCCGCGATCTCCTCGGCGCTCGTGCTCGTTCCGTACCTGTTTGCGGTGATCACGCGCGGGCGCCCGAGCGATGAGGCCCGAGGGCCCGACACCTCGGACAACCCGACTCATCACCTCATCGGGCTGATCGTGCTCGATGTGGTCCTGATCGTCGCCGGGAGCCTCGGCATGGTGCAGGCCGCGCTGAGCCTCGCCGGGTCCTGGCACATCTCTCATACCGTCCTCGGGGTGTTGATCCTGGGCCCGCTCACGAGCATCCCGAACGCGCTCACCGCGACGCGGCTCGGGCGAGCGGGGCGTGGCGCGGCGCTCGTCGGGGAGACGTTCAACAGCAACACGATCAATCTCGCATTCGGCGTGATCGTTCCGTCGCTGTTCGTGACGTTCGCCGCGGCCACCACGACGGGCAAGCTCCAGCTCGCCTGGTTACTCGGCGTCACCGTCCTGACGATGGCCGCGCTCGCACGCCCGCGCGGAATGCGACGTGGCGAGGCGGCGGCGCTCATAGGCCTGTATTTCGCCTTCGTGGTGGGTACGCTCGTGGGCTGATGAACGAGCAGGAGCTTCGCGCCAGGCGCCTCGCCCGCCAGCGTGCGCGGCAGGCCAGGGCACGCCGGCGCCGGCTGTTCGCGGTCGGCGGGCTACTCGTCGTCGCACTCGCGGCGCTTTTGATCGGCCTGGCCGCGACCGGCGGAGGCAAGACGTCGCCTCCCACCACCGCCGCGAACGCCTCACAGCCCGCCCATCACGCCGCCCACGCGGCGGCGCGCGTGCACGCGAAGGCCTCGTCGTCGAACGGCCTGCCGCGAACCACGGTGACCGGTGTCGGAACGGGCAAGCCAGGCACCGCGAGGGTCCCGGTGCTCATGTATCACGTCATCAATCCGCCGCCGGCGGGCGCTCCGTTCCCGGGGCTGTACGTGCCCTCCGGCGAGTTCGCGGCCCAGATGCAGGCGCTCAAGTCGGCCGGCTGGCACGCGGTGACGATGGACCAGCTCGAGGCGTACTGGACCCGCGGCGTCCCGCTCGGACCGGGCAAGCCGATCGTGCTGACGTTCGACAACGGCTACGCCTCGCAGTACGAGAACGCGCTCCCGGTGCTCAAGCGTCTGGGCTGGGTCGGCGACGAGAACATCCAGCTGAGCGGGCTCCCGCCGTCGCAGGGCGGGCTGACCGACTCGCAGGTCCGGGGCCTGATCGCTGCCGGCTGGGAGCTCGATACCCAGGGGATCAGCCATGCCGACCTGATCACGCTCGATGCGGCTCAGCTCAAGTACCAGGTCGCGACCGCGCGGCAGATGCTCCAGAGGCGCTACGGCGTCCAGGTGAATTGGTTCTGCTATCCGTCGGGTCACTACGACGCGACCGTGATCGCGGCGGTCAAGGCCGCGGGGTTTGTCGGCTCGACCACGGTGATCCCGGGCTGGGCCACCCCGAGTGAAGACTCCTACCGGCTGCCCCGCTTGCGCGTTCTTGGCGGCACGAGCCCGTCCGGGCTGCTTCAGCAGATCGCCACCTACGAGTCGGCTGGAACGCCTCCGGCGTCGTACGGGGGTGCGGGTACGGCGTGACCGCGACGCCGCGCGTGCGCCCCGGCGAGCGGCCTGCGACGTTGCGCGCGTCCAAGCCGAACCTGCTGATCGGCGTCGCGGTCGCCCTGGTATCGGTGGCAACGGCCACCGCGGCGATCTATCCGCTCAAGAGCCTCGCGCCGGTGGTCTCCCTGAGCGTCGTCTACCTGCCGGCGGTGCTGCTCGTGTCGGCGTACTGGGGGCTGGCGCTCGGCCTCGCGACCTCGCTCTTGAGCGCGGCCGCGTTCAACTTTTTCCACCTCCCTCCCACCGGCCGGTTCACGATCGCAGACAGCCGCAACTGGGTGGCGCTCGGGGCGTTCATCGTCGTCGCCGTCGTGGTCAGCACGGTGGCCGAGCTGGCGCGCAGCCGCGCGCTCGAGGCCGATCGCCGGCGTGCTGAAGCGGACCTCGCGGCCGCGATCGCGCGCGATCTGCTCGGCGGCTCCGAGACCGAGAGCGCGCTCGCGTCCGCCGCCCGGCGCGTCGCGGTGGCGCTCGGAATCGCCTCCGCCTCAATCGAGCTGGGAGCGGTCGAGGGGGATCGCCGGCGCCAGGCGCTGGCGCTGAGCGGCGCCGACGGCCGGCAGATCGCGACCCTGCTCGTACCGCGCCGGCTGTCGGCGGAGACCGAGCAGCGGCTCGACGCGTACGTGGTGCCGGCGCTCGGGGCGCTCGTCGCGATCGCGCTGCGACGGGATGCGCTCCAGGCCGAGACGGTCGAAACGGAGGCGCTGCGGCGGAGCGACGACGTCAAGACCGCTCTGCTGCGCGCCGTCTCGCATGACCTTCGCACACCCGTGACCGCGATCCTGGCCGCCGGTCACGCACTCGGGAGCGAGTCGCTCACCGCCGGCGAGCGCGCCGAGCTGAGCGCGGCGGTGATCGAGGAAGGCGAACAGCTCGCCGGGCTCGTCGACAAGCTGCTCGACCTGTCTCGGCTCCAGGCGGGACGGGCCGACCCGCGCCGCGACTGGGTCTCGCTCGAGGACGTGCTTCACGCCGCCCGTGACGGGCTGTCAGAGTCCGCAACCGACGTGCGCCTCATGATCGATCGGAGCGTCCCGCCGGTCAGGGCCGACGCCGCGCACCTGGAGCGGGCGTTCGCCAACCTGCTCGAGAACGCCGTGCGCTACTCCGGCGGGCTGCCGGTGTCGGTGCACATCCGCCAGAACGGGCCGCGCGTCGTCGTGCGCGTGGTCGACCAGGGACCCGGCATCGGCGACGCGGAGCGCGACCGGATCTTCGAGCCGTTCTACCGCGGGTCGGCCGGCGGCGCCACGGGGGCCGGGTCGGGCCTCGGGCTTTCGATCGCGAAGGGATTCGTCGAAGCCAACGGCGGGACGATCGCGGTCGAGTCGCTCCCCGGCCAGGGGTCGAGCTTCGTCGTCTCGCTGCCGATCGAGCTGCCGCCGGCACCGCAACCCGAAGCCGAGCCCGCACTGCCGACGTGAGCTCCGAACCCCGTCCGCGCGTCCTCGTCGTCGACGACGAGCAGCAGATCCTGCGAGCGCTGCGGGTGATCCTGCGCGACGCCGGCTTCGAGGCGATCCCGGCGAGCACGGCCGAGGAGGCGCTCGACCTCGCCGCGCTCCGGCACCCGGACGCGGCGATCATCGATCTCGTGCTCCCCGACTTCGACGGCGTCGAGCTGTCCCGCCGGCTGCGCGAGTGGACCGACATGCCGCTGATCGTGCTGTCGGCCGTAGGCGACGAGGACGCCAAGGTCCGGGCGCTCGCCGCCGGCGCCGACGATTACGTGACCAAGCCGTTCGGCCCGCGCGAGCTGATCGCGCGCCTCGGGGCGAACCTCCGCCGGATCGCGCCCGAACCCGAGGAGGCGGTGATCCGCGTCGACGGCCTCGAGGTCGATCTGGCCCGGCGCACGGTGACGGTCGACGGCGCGGAGGTGCACCTCACCCCGACCGAGTTCGACCTGTTGCGGCTGCTTGTCCGCAACCGGGGCCGGCTGATGACTCACCGCGACCTACTCCTGTCGGTCTGGGGACCCGGATACGGCGAGGACACGCAGGTGCTCCGCGCGCACATCGCGAACCTCCGGCGCAAGATCGAGCCGGCCGGAGGCCGGCGCTATATCCGCACCGACCCCGGCGTCGGCTACCGGTTCGCCCTCTGACGCAAGCGCCGGGGCGCGCGAGCGACCGGCTCGGGGGCGTGAGCCGGTCGCTGGTTCGCGCCGCTCGCCGCTGCGCCTGAGGCAGTCGCCGGCGGCGTCTCGATCACCACGCGGCAGGGGCGGTGGGCGAGCAGGTAAGTGGCGGTCGGACCGAGCGCACGCTCGGACGGCGGCGCGTGCGCGGTCCCGAGGTAGATGATCTCGGCGTTCCGGCGCTGCGCCTCCTCGACGATCGCCGCCCCCGGGCTGCGCGTCCGGATCAGCCGCGTGTCCACCTTCAGTCCCGACTTCCGCCCGGCGAGCTTCGCGCTCTCGAGCACGCTCAGCCCGAGCTTCTCCTCCTCCTCGAGCCCGGCGTCGAGCGGAAGCTGGTTGGGCACGCGCAGCACGTACACGGCCTCGACCGTCGCGTGTTCGCCGACGAGCTTGGCGGCGGCGCGCAGCGCCGAGGCGTCCACGTCGGTGCCGAAGATCGGCACGATCGCCGAGTGGTACTCGAGCTCGACGAAGAACGCCGGCCGCTCGCGCCGCTCGATCTTGTGGTGGCTCGTGAGGTCGAACCCCTGGCTCCGCCGGTAGATCACGTAGCCGATCAGCCCGAACACCATCCAGCCGGTGCCGACGTAGCGCGCGTCGACGTGCAACGCGAGCACCGACACCCACGCGGCGAACGTGCCGATTCCGCCGATCACCGCGCTGATCGGGATCTCCGCGCCTCGGATGCGGAGGTTGACGCCGATCCGGTAGGGCCGCTCGCGGCCGGGATCCTTGATCCGCAGCGCGATGACCGCGGCGTGCGCGGTCGTGAACGACAGCATCGCGCCGTACGAGTAGAGGTTTCCGAGGAAGTCGGTCTTGCCCGGGATCAGCAGGATGCCGGCGAACACCGAGAACACGAGGATCGTGAACCACGGCGTGCGGTGGCGCGGGTGCAGCTGCGCGAAGATCGCCGGTAGCTGGCGGTGCTCGGCCAACGACCACGACAGGCGCGAGATCCCGATCAACCCCGCATTGGTGGCGATGAACAGGATCGTCGCCGCCAGCACCCCGACGTAGTACCGGAGCACGTGGGTCGCCCCCGTGGCGAGCCCGAGGTGCGAGATGATCCCGAGCACAGGATCGTTCTGGTAGCCGTGCGGCGGCGCCTCTCCGAGCAACGTGTAGGCATGGGCGCCGTGGCCGATCACGGGCAACGCCGACAGCGCCACCACCGTCATGCCCGCGTACACGCCGAGCACCGCGATCAGGATGTAGTTGACGGCTTTCGGCACGTCGCGGCCAGGGTCGCGCGCCTCCTCGGCCATGTTCGAGACGGTCTCGATCCCGGTGTACGCGAGCATCGCCAGCGACAACGCGAAGATCAGATGCGAGTACGTCGGCGTCGAGCCCAGCTCGACCTGGTGTACGAGGAGCGATGGGTTGAGCACCAGCACCGCGCCGATGCAGATGATCAGCACCTGGGTGGCCAGGTCGAGCACGGCGAGAATGAGGTTGAGGTTCGCCGACTCGCCGATCCCGCGGATGTTCAGCCAGGCGAGCAACGCGATCACGATCAGCCCGCCGATCACGTCGCCGGGCGGGTGGGTCAGCGCGGGCCAGAACGCCCCCAGGTAGTGCGGCACGAAGAACGCCGAGATCGCGATCGTGAGGATGTAGTCGAGGCTGAGCGCCCACCCGGCGAAGAACGACACGAACTCGTTGAACGCGTGGCGCGCGAACGAGGACGACCCGCCGGCCTCGGGGAACATCGAGGCGCCCTCGGCGTACGTCTTGGCGGTGAGCGCGAACAGGCCGCCGGCGAGCATGAACACCACCGGCGTGAGCCCGAGGGCGTACGCCGCGACCAGGCCGAGCGCGTAGTAGATCGAGGAGCCGACGTTGCCGTAAGCGGTCGCGAACAGCCCGCCCACGCCGACGCTACGCCGCAGTCCGTGGGTCTCGATGCGCGCCATTTCCCTGCACGCGACGGTAGGCGCGGCGGCGTCAAGGACCCGCTAAGCATGCGGCGGGGCGCGTAGAGATTTCGCTAAGAGCGCCCGGCCACAAACGACGGGCGCGCGCGCTCAAATCGCGGCTAACTCCGCACTCGTCTGCCCGCCCGGTGGTGAATTCAGATTCCGCCACCTCCCGCGCGGCTAACTCCGCACTCGCGGTCGGGAGCGGCGCGAGTGCGGAGTTATCCGGGTGGAGTCGCGCGCTACGCGGCCGGATCGCGCAGCCGGTAGCCGACCCCCGGCTCGGTGATCAGGTACCGCGGCCGAGACGGGTCCGGCTCGAGCTTGGCCCGGATGTGGGCGACGTGAACGCGCAGGTAGTGGGTCTCGTCGCCGTACTCGGGTCCCCACACCTCGCGCAGCAACTGGCGGTGGGTCACGAGCCGTCCCTGATGCTGGGCGAGCACGCGCAGCAGATCGAACTCGATCGGCGTCAGGTGGACCGGCTTGCCGTCGCGCGTGACGAGCCGGTCGGACAGGTCGATCACGAGCTCGCCGATATTCAGCAGTGGGCTACCGCCGACGTCGACCGAGCGGCGGAGCAGGGCGCGCAGCCGCGCGAGCAGCTCGTCGGTCCCGAACGGCTTGGTCACGTAATCGTCGGCGCCCGCGTCGAGCGCGCGCACCTTCTCGCGCTCATCCCCAACCGCCGACAGAACCAGGATCGGCAGGCGGCTCCAGCGCCTGACCTCCTCGCAGATCTCGACGCCCCGCCCGTCGGGCAGCACGAGGTCGAGGACCAGCGCGTCCGGTGGGCGCGACACCAGCTCGACGAGCGCCTCCGCCTTCGTCTCGGCAGCCTCGACCGTGTAGCCCGCGCTGCGCAGCAGGATCTTCAGTCCCCGGACGATCTGCGGCTCGTCGTCGACGACGAGCACGCGAGGCGCGGTGGCGCTCATCCCCGGACCGTCACCGCCTCGTCGGCGTCCGCAGGTTGCCGGGCGACCGGGAAGCTGACCGTGAACGAGGTCCCGGTGTCGCGGCCGGTTTGGAGGACGATGCGCCCGCCGTTGGCCTCGACGAACCCGCGGCAGATCGCCAGCCCGAGACCGGACCCGGCGCCGGCCTGGCCGCGCCCGCGGAAGAACGGCTCGAACACGTGCGAGCGGTAGCGCCGCGGGATCCCCGTGCCGCGATCCGCCACGCGCACAGCCACGCGCCCGGAGCTCGAGCCGCCGCTGATCCGCACCGGAGCGCCCGGCGGCGAGAACTTGACGGCGTTCTCGATCAGGTTCGAGAACACCCGCTCGAGTTGGGCGGCGTCGGCGCGCACAAACGGCAGATCGCCCGGGAGATCGAACTCGATCGGATGTTCGCCCGAGGCATGGGCGGCGGCCGAGGCGACAACGTCGTGCAGGTCGCACCAGTCCGCCTGCGGAGCCACCGCGCCGGATTCGATCCGGGACAGGTCGAGCAGGTCGTCGACGAGCTTGGCCAGCCGCGCGCTCTCGCTCTCGATCACCTCGATCAGCTCGGCGCGCTCGGCGTCGGTCACCGCTCCGATCGCGAGTGCCGAGCCCGCGGTCGTGATCGCGGTGAGCGGCGAGCGTAGGTCGTGCGAGATCGCGTGGAGGATCGCGGTCTTGGCCACCTCGGCGCGCCGCGAGGCCTCGGTCTCGGCCGCCCGCTCGGACACCCGATCGCGCTCGACGGCGACGTCGATCAGCCGGCCCAGGGACTCGGCGACACGCTCGAGCGCGCCCTGATCCCAGGCCACGTCGCCCGACAGATACAGCCAGGCGTTTCCGCTGCGCGCATGGAGCGGCACGGTGATCTCGTCGGGTGCCGCCGACGGGACCGAAGCGAGCGCCACGCGAGCGTGTCCGGCTGAGGTGGCCACCGCGACGCGGCTTCCGATCGACTCGAGCTGGGCGCCGATGCTCTCCCCCGCGAGAATCGCCGAGGCGACCTCGGCGACGAGCTTGGCCTCCCGCTCGCGGGCGGCGGCGATGTGAGCGCGGCTCTCCGCCTCGGCCGCGCGCTCGCGCGCGACCGCGGCCAGGCGGCCGACCACCACAGCCGCGATCAGCAGCACGATCAGCTCGATCAGGTCCTGCGAATGCGCGATCGCCAGCCGGTGGCGCGGCGCGATGAAGAAGAAGTTGAGCGCCAGCACGCCGAGGACCGCGGTCACGAGCGCGGCCAGTTGTCCGCGCCGGATCGCGATGAACAGCACCGCCAGCAGGTACAGGCTCCCGAGCCCGGCGTCGTCGGAAGAGGTGGACTGAAGGACGGCCACCAGAGCGGTTGCGAGCCCGACCGCGATCAGGATCTCGGCGGCCGCGCCCGCCCGGAGCGAGGCACGGTCGAGCGGCCTGGCCTCGCGCACGGTGCGCATGCGCCCGGGGTGCAGCCCCAGAGCACCGAGCAGGTCCCGCCAATCTTTCATGACACCTAATGCTAGGCCGCGACGAAGGTCTTCTTGCGCTCCGGCCGGGGGATCGACTCCACGATCACGCGGCACGGCCGCTCGCGGAGCACGGTCGCGAGCGCCCGCCCGAAGCCCGAGCCGTCCGTCGGCATCGGCATCACGATCGCCGCGGCATGCATTGCCTTGGCCTCGTCGACGATCCGCCGGCCGGTCTGGCCGGCTCTGACCTTCTCCCAGTGACCGGACACGCGCCGGCCCTCCTGGACCTTGGCCTCCTCGATGATCGATTGTGCGGCCGCCTCCTTCAGCGGCAGCGAGGCGTCGATCGGGCTGGTCGCTGGGACCGGGATTGTCACCAGCACATGGATCCCGCGGCGCCGGCGAGCGGCGAGCCGCGCCGCCGTCGCCATCACTTCGGGCACGAACCCGCTGTCGTCGAACGCGACCAGCACGGACTCGTACTCGGCCTCGGTCTCGGTCGCGGGTCGTGGGATCGCGACCTTGGTGGTCGTGGTCAGGTCGAGCCCCTGGCTGTGCCGGTAGATCGGGTAGATGATCATCCCGACGATCAGCCAGCCGATTCCGGCGAGCGCGACGCTCGTGTGGAGCGCGGCCAGGACCAGCAGCGAGGCGAACGTACAGGTGCCGCCGACGATCGCGAACAGGGGCAGGTCGCGCCCGGCGATGCGGATGTTGCCGGGCGGTCGGTAGGGCCGTTTGACGTTCGGGAGCGTGATCCGCATGCGCGTCACCGAGAGATGCGCGATCGTGAACGACAGCATCGCGCCGAACGCGTACAGGTTGCCGAGGAACGTCGCCTGCCCCGGGATCAGCGTGATCGCGGCGATCGTTGAGAAGATGATGATCCCGACCCACGGCGTCCCGTACCTGGGGTGCAGCCGGCGCAGCCTGTCGGGGACCTGCCGGTGGATCCCCATCGAGTAGGTCAATCGCGAGACCCCGAGAATGCCGGCGTTGGTCGCGATGAACAGGATCGTCGCCGCGAGCAGCCCGACGTAGACCTCGGCCGCGTGTTGGAGCGGCCCGAGGCCGAGTGCGCGGACGACCCCGAGCACCGGGTCGCCGGCATAGCCGCCGTGTTGATCGTCGACCCCGAGAAGCGTCTGGCAGTGGTTGCCGATGCAGTGCACGGGCAGCGCCGACAGCGCGATCGCGGGCAGCAGCGCATAGATCGCGAACACCGCGATCACGACGCGGTTGATCGCTTTCGGCACGGTGAGGCCGGGGTTCTTCGCCTCCTCGGACATGTTCGAGATCGTCTCGATCCCGGTGTAGGCGAGCATGCACAGCGGGATCGCGACGAGGAAGTTGCTCCATGTCGGCGCCACGCCGAGATGGACGTTGTCGATCAGGGTCTGAGGCGAGAACACGAGCACGAGCCCGACGATCACGATCAGCACCTGGGTGCAGAAGTCGATCACGGCAAGCACGAGGTTCACGCCGATCGACTCCTGGACCCCGCGGATATTGATCATCGCGAGCACGAAGATCGTCACGATCCCCGCGATCACGTCGCCCGGCGGGTGCTGGAGCGCCGACCAGAACAGGCCGCCGATGTAGTGGGGCACGAAGAACGCCGACGTCGCGATCGTCAGCATGTAGTTGAGCATCTGGCCCCACGCCGCGAAGAACGACCAGAACTCGTTGAAGGCGTGGCGCGCGAACGAGGAGGACCCGCCCGCCTCGGGGAACATCGCGGTCGCCTCGGCGTACGTCGAGGCGGTCAGGAAGAAGATGAAGCCCGAGATGATGAAGACGATCGGCGTCAGGCCGAGCGCCAGCGCAGCGACCAGCCCGAGCGCGTAGTAGATCGACGACCCGACGTTTCCGTAGGCGCTCGAGGCCAGCGGATAGACGCCGAGGACGCGCTGGAGGCCTTCGAGCCGGCGTTCAGCCATCGGCCCGCCCCGCGCCCGGCCTGGCCGGCTCGCCGTCGCTCGGAGCCGGCGCGGTCGGCTGGTGTTCGTCCGTCGGGACGGTCTGCTGCTCTTCGTCGGCGGGGACCGGCGCAGGCTCGACGGCCGGGGCCGGCGTGCGGGCGCGCCAGTCCGCGGGCGGCGCGGTCAGGATCACGCGGCACGGCGCCTTCGCGATCACGTACCGGGAGACGTCGCCGACGAAGTTCTCGAGCGGTCCGCCGACGCCGCCGAACAGCGAGCCCCCGCGGACGCGCGAGGACTCCTCCGCCGCGAGCACGATCGCCTCGACGCCGCGGCGCCGTGCCTCTCGGACGATGGCCTCGCCGGCGCGCCGGGCCCGGACGATCGCGGTCGCCACCTCGACGCCCTCGTACTCCTCCCCCACGAGCTTGGCCCGCGCCAGCGCCTCGCGCGCCCGCTTGACCTGCGCGTCGGGAAGCGGCGCGTCCATCGGCAGCGCCAGCGGGATCTCGAACACCCAGATCGCTTCGATCACGGCCCCCTCGGACTCGAGGTCGTCGCGGGTCTCACCGGCGAGGCGACCGGCGGTCTGGATGATGTCGTCGTCGAGCGGGGTCCCGAGGATCGGCACGAGGATCGAGCCGAACTCCGGCTCGAGCGCCTCGTACCGGAGCGCCCGCTCCGGGATCGTCACGCGGCGCAGGAGCGGCTTCTGCTGCGACTTGCGGTACCCGACGTACAGCAGCAATCCGCCGAGCATCCATGCCAGCCCGACATAACGGGCGCCGGCGTGGAACACGAGCAGCGCCACCCATCCGAGCGCCGACGCGACCGCGCCCACGACGGCCGGGACCGGCACATCCGTCCCGGAGACCTTGATCGAGAACGGAATCCTGTACGGACGTTCGCGGTCGGGCTCGCGGAACCGGAGTGCGATGACCGAGACGTGCGCGATCGTGAACGCCAGCAGCGCGCCGAACGCGTAGATCCCAACGAGGAACTCGAGGTCGGTCGGCAGCACGAGCCCGGCGGCAGCGGCAGCCGCGGCGGCGATGACCACGTACGGCGTTCCCCAGCGCCCGTGGAGACGCCCGACCGCGCTTGGGATCTGTCGGTTGGTCGCAAGCGAGTAGCCGACGCGGGAGACGCCGAGCATCGCCGCCCCGGCGGCGGCGAACAGCCCGAGCGCGCCTCCGATCGCGACCGCGTACTTGAGCACGTCGGAGAGCCATTTCGGATGGAACGCCTCGGCAATCCCGAGCACCGGAGCGTTGATGTGCGTCGTCCCGAGCGCGGTCACCCCGTCGTGAACCGGGAGCGCGCCGACGCCGACCAGCGAGATCCCGACGTAGATCAGGACGATCACCGCCGAGCCCGGACCGACGAGCAGTTTGACCTGGGCGCGACTGGCGCTGACCTCGCCGGCGATACTCGCCGCCGCCTCGATCCCGGTGAACGCGATCACCGCGATCGGAAGTGCGAACGCCAGGTCAGACCAGCTCGGCGCGGTGCCCAGGTGGATGCTGGCGCTGAGCGCGTTCGGATCGAACACCAACACGAGGCCGAGCACGATGATCAGGGCCTGCAGGATCAGGTCGCCCGCGGTGATGAACAGCCGCGTTCGGATGCGGCGGGCGCTGACGCCGGTGAGGTTGTCGACGGCCACGAGCGCGATCACGGACAGCGCGACCGCGATCTCGAGCGCCCCTCGCCCAATCGGCCCCCAGAAGGCCGCCAGGTAAGCCGGCACGGTCAGAGCGGTGACCGCGATCAGGATCGTGTAGTCGAGGAAGATCGCCCACCCGGCGACGAAGCTCACGAGCTCGTTGAACGCGTAGCGCGCGAACACGGCCGAGCCGCCCCGCTCGGGGTGGAGGGACGCGCCCTCGGCGTAGGTCATCGCGGTCAAGCCGAAGAACAGGCCGGCGACCAGGAACACCACCGGCGTGAGCCCGTTCGCGTGATGTGCCACGACCCCGAGCGCGAAGTAAACCGAGCTGACGGAGGCGGTGTAGACGACCGCGAACAGCGCGCGGTAGCTGAAGGGCCGATCTTTCACGTGCGCGCGGGCGAGGTCAGAAAACCCCCCCTACCCCCGGAGCGACAGGTACAAGCGGGCCACGCCGGCGAGCACGAACAGCACGCCCAGGACGATCCCCGTGGCGAGCGCGCCGCCGCCCGCGACGAGCGTACGGACGACGAGGGCGAGGCCGATCACGATCATCGCGAACGACATGACTCGCGTGGAGGAGCTGTGCAGCTGGCGCCCTCGGGCCATCCGTGGAAGCTTATCGGCGCTGTCTTTACAGAATCTTGATGCCTTCGGGGCGGATCTGTACGTCCCGTTGATGTGGCCCAGCGTAGCGTGGTTGGTTTGCAGCACGCCCCGCGCTGCCGGTCCATGAAGCATCCGAGCGTTCAGAATGCCGGCCCGTTCGATTCACGCCTCGGGCCAACGGTCGCGTCGCCGACCCTCCGTTGCCGGTTGCGGGTTCAGCTCCACCGGGTCCGTCTTGATCAGCAGCTCGCGGAAGGCCTCGGCACCGACTCGGCCGAAGATCGCGCGTTGCGCGGGCGGCAGCTCGTGGCCAGGCGCAGCCGGCTCCGGCTCGCGCGGTCATTGCGCGCGCGGGTGAGGGACGCCGAGCGACCCAACGCGCCGCAGCTCTCGGCCGCGATACCGCTGTCCCGCAGGGCGGTGCTGGCCTCGCGCGAGGGTCTGCTGGGGCTCGCCGAACGGCTCGAGTCCCCAGATCCCGTCAACCCGTGCGGCGTCGCCCGGGTCCTGGTGTTGCTCACTGACGGGAGTGGCCCCCTGTACAGCCCCGGCGCCAGGGACCGCCTGCGCGACACGGTGTGGTGGATCGCCGACGGCTTGGCGCTCGACGACCGGGCGCACGAACCCGCCTAGCAACTCTTCACAATATCTGTATACCCGGCCCAGCTTTCTGTATGGGCTCTTGATTAGAGGGTGGCGAGGATAGGTGCATGGATGCTCTATCGATTGTTCTCGCGCTCCTCATGTTCGCGGTTCTGATCGCGCTGGTTTACGGAATCGACGCGATATGAGTGGCGCTGACCTGTTCGGCCTGATCGCCTCGGCGCTCGTGTGCCTGTACCTCCTGTACGCGCTGCTGCGCGGAGAGAAGTTCTAAGGAACACCTTTGACCTTCCTTGGCTGGCTCACGATCTTCCTGTTCGTGCTGGCACTCACGGTGCTGGCGCTGCCGCTCGGCCGTTACATGGCGGCCGTCTACAGTGGTGAGCGCACGTTCCTGGACCCGCTGTTCCTCACCCCGGAACGACTGTTCTACAGGATCATGCGGGTCAATCCCGAGCAGGGTCAGGACTGGAAGGCGTACGCCAAGAGCCTGATCATCTTCTCGCTCGCAGGCTGGCTGCTCCTGTACTTCATCCTGCGCACCCAGACCCTGTGGAATTGGACGGGTCTGAACCCCGAGCACTTTCACTCCGGCCCGTGGAACGTCACGTTCAACACGACCTCGTCGTTCCTGACGAACACCAACTGGCAGTACTACGGCGGGGAGACCACGATGAGCTACTTCAGCCAGATGGCTGGGCTCACCGTGCAGAACTTCCTGTCGGCCGGCGTGGGGATCGCGGTGGCCGTGGCGCTGATCCGCGGGATCATCGGGCGCAGCGGCAAGAACATCGGGAACTTCTGGCAGGACCTGATTCGGACGGTCCTGTGGGTTCTCACCCCGCTCGCATTCATCGTCGCGCTCCTGCTGGTGTTCCAGGGCTCGATCCAGAACTTCTCGCATTACCTGAACTTCAACGGCCCGACCGGCCTTGCCAACTCGATCGCGATGGGTCCTGTCGCCTCGCAGGAGGCGATCAAGGAACTCGGGACGAACGGTGGCGGGTTCTTCAACACGAACTCGGCCCACCCGTTCGAGAACCCAACGGGGTTCACCAACCTCGTCGAGATGCTGTCGGTGCTGATCATCCCGGCGGCGCTGGTGTTCATGTACGGCCGGATGGCCGGCAACCGACGCCAGGGCTACGCGATCTACGCGACGATGATGGTGATGTTCCTCGGCGCGGCGTGCGTCGCCTACATCGCCGAGGCGCACGGCTCGCCGGCGCAGCATGCCGCCGGCCTTCACACGCAGGTGGTGGCCGGATCAAGCGGCGGCAACATGGAGGGCAAGGAGCAGCGCTTCGGGATTGCCGGCTCGGCGCTGTTCGACGTGGTAACGACGGTCACGTCGTGCGGCGCCGTCAACAGCGCGATCGAGTCGTTCACCGGGATCGGCGGCGCCGTGCCGATGGCCAACCTGTCGGCGAGCGAGGTGATCTTCGGCGGCGTCGGCACCGGCCTGTACTCGATCCTGCTCTACGTCTTGCTGGCGGTGTTCATCGGCGGACTGATGGTCGGCCGTACGCCCGAGTACCTGGGCAAGAAGATCGAGGCCAGGGAGATCAAACTGGTCGCGCTCGGACTGCTCATCACTCCGCTGTCCGCGCTGTTTTCGACCTCACTCGCGACCGCGAGTGCGTCGGGCCGCGTATCGATTTCGGCCGCGGCCGCGGGCACACCCCAAGGCTTCTCCGAGACGTTCTACGCCTACCTGTCGCAGGCCAACAACAACGGCTCCGCGTTCGCCGGCTACGCCGGGTTCATCCAGCCGAACGCCGGCAACCTCGGCTCTCACGGCATCACCTTCGCCGACCTCCTCGGTGGCTTCACGATGCTGTTCGCTCGTTATGCGCCGATCCTGTTCGCGCTTGCGGTCGCCGGCACGCTCGCCGGCAAGCGGATCAGTCCCGCCGGCCTGGGCACGATGCGAACCGACAACCCGACGTTCGTGGTCCTGCTGATCGGCGTGATCGTGCTCGTCGGCGCCCTCACCTTTTTCCCCGCCCTGCTGCTCGGCCCGATCGTGCAGGGCCTGACCGGTCACCTCTACTGACATGAAACGTGATCTGATCACTTCCGCCGTCGGCATCGTCGTACTGACACTGTTCTGCGGCATCTTCTATCCGCTCGTCATCACCGGCATCAGCCAGGTCGCCTTCCACGGCAACGCCGATGGCCAGCAGGTCAAGGTCGACGGCAAGCTCGTCGGCTCCCAGCTGATCGGCCAGAACTTCGCCACGCAGGTCTTCAAGAACGGGAAGCCCGAGATGCAGAACGGCGAACCCGTTACCAACCCTTCCAAGCAGTACTTCCAGACGCGCCCGTCGGCGACGGTGCCGCCGAACAACGCGGCGGCTACGACGTTCTCGAACCTCGGCCCCAATAACACCGCCACCGAGCAGGAGATCTCCTCCAACATCAAGGCCTACATCGCGCTGAACGCGCCGTACTACCCCGGCAAGCTCACCGCGGCCAACGTGCCGGTCGACGCCGCCAACACCTCGGCCTCGGGCATCGACCCTGACATCTCGGTACGCAACGCCGACATCCAGGCACATCGTGTGGCGGCCGTACGCCACCTGCCGCTGGCCAGGGTCATGAAGCTCGTCTCGAAGTACACCGGCGGTCGAGGCCTCGGGTTCTCGGGAGAGCCTGGAGTCGACGTCCTCGACTTGAACCTCGCCCTCGACCGCATGGGAGGAGTACACGCATGAGCGTCACCGCCCCTCCCGAGGACCGCCCGCAGCCGCGACCGGTGGAGCGACGGGCGGTCTCACTGTTCCAGCGCGACATCCTCAAGCGCGCGCTGATCGACAGCTTCGTGAAGCTCGACCCGCGGGTCCAGATCCGTAATCCCGTGATGTTCGTGGTCGAGATCGGGGCCGTGATCACGACCGTCACCTGGTTCATTCAGTTGTTCGGCGGCAAGGCGCTCGGCGGCGACAACCCCGCCTGGTACACGTTCGTGATCGCGTTCTGGCTGTGGCTGACGGTGGTGTTCGCGAACAACGCCGAGGCGTTCGCCGAGGGGCGTGGGCGCGCGCAGGCTGACACGCTCCGGTCCATGCGGAAGGAAACCGTGGCCACGCTCCAAGACGGGACGACCGTGCAGGCCACCGACCTCAGCAAGGGCGATGTAGTTGTCGTCGAGGCGGGCGAGCTGATCCCCGGCGACGGCACCGTGATCGAGGGCATTGCCTCGGTCGACGAGTCGGCGATCACGGGCGAGTCCGCCCCGGTGATCCGCGAGTCGGGCGGCGACCGCAGCGCGGTCACAGGCGGGACGCGCGTGCTGTCCGACCGGATCGTCGTCGAGATCACTCAGGAGCCCGGTCAGTCATTCCTCGACCGGATGATCAACCTGGTCGAAGGCGCCGAGCGCCGCAAGACCCCGAACGAGATCGCGCTCAACATTCTGCTGGCGGGACTGACCCTGATCTTCATGATCGTGGTCGCGACGCTGCGCCCGTTCGGGCTGTTCGCACACACGTCGATCTCGGACACCACGCTGATCTCGCTTCTGGTGGCGCTGATCCCGACGACGATCGGGGCGCTCCTGTCGGCGATCGGGATCGCCGGCATCGACCGGCTCGTGCGCCGCAATGTGCTCGCGCTGTCGGGCCGCGCCGTGGAAGCTTCGGGCGACGTCGACGTGCTGCTGCTCGACAAGACCGGCACGATCACGATCGGGAACCGCCTCGCGAGCGAGTTCATCCCGATGCCCGGCGTCTCAGAGAAGGAGCTTGCCGAGGTCGCGCAGCTCTCCTCGCTGGCGGACGAGACCCCCGAAGGACGGTCGATCGTCGTCCTGGCCAAGGAGTACGGCATCCGCGAACACGACATGGCCGACCTCCACGCCGAGTTCGTCCCGTTCACCGCGCAGACGCGCATGAGCGGCGTCAACCTCGACGGTCGCCACCTCCGCAAGGGCGCCGGCGACGCCGTGATCAAGTTCGTCACCGAAGAGGGCGGCCGGCCGCCGGCAGAGCTTCAGCCCGTGCTCGACCGGATCGGCCGCGAGGGCGGAACGCCGCTGGCGGTCGCGCGCGATTCACAGGTCATGGGCGTGATCTACCTCAAGGACACGATCAAAGAAGGCATGAAGGAGCGGTTCGACCACCTCCGTGCGATGGGGATCCGCACGATCATGATCACCGGCGACAATCGTCTGACCGCGGCCAAGATCGCCGAGGAGTCCGGCGTCGACGACTTCCTCGCCGAGGCCACCCCGGAGGCGAAGCTCGCTCTGATCAAGGAGCAGCAGGCCACCGGCAGGATGGTGGCGATGACCGGCGACGGCACCAATGACGCGCCGGCGCTCGCCCAGGCCGACGTCGGCGTGGCCATGAACACGGGCACCCAGGCGGCACGCGAGGCGGGCAACATGGTCGACCTCGATTCCAACCCGACGAAGCTCATCGAGATCGTCGAGGTCGGCAAGCAGCTGTTGATCACCCGCGGCGCGCTGACCACGTTCTCGATCGCCAACGACGTAGCGAAGTACTTCGCGATCCTGCCGGCGATCTTCGCGACGACATGGGCCACCTCCAAGGGCGGGGAGAGCCCCCTGCACGTGCTCAACATCATGAGCCTCGGCACCCCCCAGTCCGCGGTCATCTCCGCGATCATCTTCAACGCGATCGTGATCCCGCTGCTGATCCCGATCGCCCTTCGAGGCGTCCGTTACCGGCCGATCGGCGCGAGCGCGCTACTGCGCAGGAACCTGTGGATCTACGGCCTTGGCGGCCTGATCGCCCCGTTCATCGGCATCAAGCTCATCGACCTCATCGTCCACAATCTCCTTGGGGCGTGAGCAATAAAGGCCACCACAAAATCTTTCTGGGAATGGCCGCTGGCGTCGGCAAGACGTACCAGATGCTTCGCGAGGGCCAGGCCGAGGCCGAGAACGGGCGGGACGTCGTGATCGGCTACCTCGAGCCGCACGGGCGCGCCGAAACCGTCGCCCAGGCGGAGGGCATCGAGACCATCCCCCGCCGGCGCGTCACCTACCGGGACTCGGTGCTGGAGGACATGGACCTCCCCGGGATCCTCAGGCGCCGGCCCGAGCTCGTGCTGATCGACGAACTGGCGCACACCAACGCGCCGGGCCTCGATCACGTCAAGCGGTACGAGGACGACGACGACGTCCTCGACGCCGGGATCGACGTGTTCTCGACGGTCAACGTGCAGCACCTCGAGAGCCTCAACGATCAGGTCGCCGAGCTGACCGGCATCCGCGTCCGGGAGACCGTCCCCGACGCCGCGGTCGGTGCCGCCGACGAGGTCGTGCTCATCGACATCACGCCGCAGTCGCTGATCGAGCGACTGGTCGCCGGAAAGGTGTACCCCGCCGAGCGCGTGCCCGCCGCGCTCAACAATTTCTTCAAGGTGGAGAACCTCGCCGCGCTCCGCGAGGTCGCCCTCCGGCAGGTCGCCGAGGAGGTCGAGTCCAAGCGCATCCCGGTCGACGGCCATGGCCGCCCGGGCGACGAGCGGCTGATCGACACCGCCGCGCCGGGAGCCGTCGGAGAGCGCCTACTCGCACTAGTCACGCCGAGTCCGCGATCCCAGCGCGTGGTTCGCCGGGCCTGGCGGTCGGCGCAGCGGCTCGGGGCGGAGCTCGACATCCTGTGGGTCGCCAACCACGACGCGAATGCCGAGGAGCAGGAGCAACTCGACGCGCTGCGGCAGCTGGCGAGCGTGCTCGGCGCGCACCTGCTGATCGAGCACGGCGATGACGTCGCCGCGGTCGCCCAGCGCGTGGCCAACGACCGCGGAACCACCTACGTCCTGATTGGAACACCTGAGCCGCGCGGAGCGTTGCGCCGGCTCACCAAGCCGGCTCTCCCGGACCGGCTACTCGAGGCGCTCCCGGGAATCGATCTTCGGATCGTCGCAGACCGGACCAAGCGCATGAAAGGAGAATCGGCATGACCACTGTGCTCATCGTGGTCGTCGTGATATTGGCGGTGGCCGTCGTGGCGCTCGCGGGCGCGAGGGTGTGGGACCACTTCCGACGGCCCGCCGCCGTGCAGGCAACCAGCAGCCGGCGAATCCTGTTCCCGTTCGTCGCCGGCGCACTCTCGCAGCGCGCGCTCGACGCCGCGCTCCGCCTGGCCAAGACGGAAGGCGCCACGCTCGTGCCGGTGTTCCTCGCTCGGGTGTCGCTCGACCTCCCGCTCGACAGCGCGCTGCCGCGCCAGTGCTCGATGGCGATGCCGCTGCTCGAGGCCGTCGAGCAGCGCGCCACCGAAGCGGGCGTGCCCGTGGACTCGCGCATCGACCGGGGCCGCAATCGCCGGCACGCCCTCCGTCAGGCAATCGCCCAGGAGCGGTACGACCGGATCGTGATCGCGGCCGCGTCCGAGGGCAGCCCCGGCTTCGACGCCGAGGACGTCGCATGGCTCCTCGAGCACGCCGCGGGCGAGATCGTCGTCCTGCGCCCCAGCGAAGACGATCAGCTGACTCCAGGCCTGCGGCGCACGCCGGCCCGCGGGCCGAGGCAACGCGGCGACGTGCACGGCGTCAGTCGTGCAGGTGAAACGGCAAGTTCGCGATAACCACATTCGTACGCGCCTTCAGCACCGCCGACAGCAGGCGCGCCCGCTGGTTGTGCAGGATCTCGTGACGACGCTTGCGCGGTAGGACCTCCGGGATCAGGACGACGATCGTCGCGTCCTCGTCCTCGATCGATTTGACGTACTTCAGCACGCTGCGCACGAGCGAGCGATGCGGATCGAGCAACACCTCGATCGGGACCCCGCACGACCACTCGTCCCACTCGCGCTTGATCCGCTGCGCTTCATCGTCGTCGCCCGCCACCGCGACCGCGACCACCGTGTTCCCCAGCGAAAGCGCGGCGCTGACCGCCTTCTGGGTCAGCAGGTTCACGGTCGAGGTCGGGACGATCACGATGCTCTCGCGCTTGCGCGGTCTTGGCGGGGTCTTGCCGAGCTTCAGCTCGATCGCGACCGCGTCGTAGTAGCGCTCGGTCTGGTGGAACAGCATCATCAGCGCGGGGATCGCGATCACGACGACCCATGCGCCGGCGAGGAACTTCGTGCCCAGGAACACCACCACCGCGACCGCGGTCATCACGGCGCCGGTTCCGTTGAGCGCGATCCGCACCTTCCAGTGAGCTGGGCGCTCCTCACGCCAATGGCGGACGAGCCCTATCTGGCTGATCGTGAACCCGATGAAAACGCCAATCGCGTACAGCGGAATCAGATCGTTGGTCTTGGCGTCGACTCCGACGAGCAGCAGCGCAGCCGCGATCGCGAGAGCCAGGATCCCGATCCGGTAGATCGGCTTCTCGGCGCGCAGATAGAACGCGTGCGGCATGCGGTGGTCCTTGGCCAGCAGGCTCAGCAGCACCGGCAGACCGCCGAAGCTGGTGTTGGCCGCGAACGCCAGTACCGCGGTTACCGCGAGATTCGAGACGTAGAACGGCCAGCCGGTGCCGAAGGCGCCGGCGGTCAACTGCGCGAGGATCGTCACGCCACCGCGCGGTAGCACGCCGTGGGCGCGGATCAGGATCGACAGACCGAGCAGCATCACCGCGAGCAGGACGCCGAGCGAGATCTCGGTTCGCTGCGCGGTCGGAACAGACGGCTTGCGGAATGCGGGGACGCCGTTCGAGATCGCCTCCACCCCGGTCACCGCGGAGCAGCCCGCGGCGAACGCTTTGAGCAGGAGCAGGATGCCGAGCGTTTCCGTCGCGGGGAACGTCTCCTTCGTCCCGATCATCGCGACGGGATGGGATCGCAGTGCGCCAACCACGATCGTCGCGAAGATGCTGATCAGGAACAGGAAGGTCGGCGCCACCAGCAAGCGGGCGGACTCCTGGATCCCGAACATGTTCACGACCGTGAGGATCAGGAGGCCGGCCAAGCTGACGAACAGCAGATGGTGCGAGAGAGACGGGAACACGCTGCCCAGGCTGGCCGCGCCCGCGGAAAGGCTGACCGCCACGGTCAGCACGTAGTCGACCACCACCGAGGCGGCTGCGAGCAGGCTCGGCCAGGTCCCGAGATTGGACTTGGCCACGGAATACGCGCCGCCCCCCTCGGGATGGGCCGCGATCACCTGGGTGTAGGAGATGACCAGCAGCACCAGCATCACCGTGATCACAACGGTCAGAGGCACGACGCTGTTGACCGCGCTCGTCCCTGCTGCGACGAGGACCAGGATCATCGCCTCGGGGCCGTAGGCGACGCTCGACAGCGCGTCGAGACTGAGCGCCGCCAACCCCTTGACTACGCCGAGGTCATGTCCCCCCTCGGCGTGCTTGCCAGTCCGGGGGATCTGGCCACGTTCGATGCGGCGGGTCAGCGAACGAGCGCCGGGCCGGCCGCGCACGAACACGCCGGTGCGGTTCCTGGGTTCCGTGGTGGCGAGTGGTGGGTCCTGGTCGCTCAAGGGGTCCTCGGCACGCGCGCGGGGTCGGGGTAACTGTGACAGCCCGGAAGGCGTGGGTAGGATCGGTGTGATGGACGAAAACGGCAACGTGCGCTCCGAGGAGTGCCTGAGCCGCCGGCAGCGGCTGCTCGTATTGGGCATCTGCTGCATGAGCCTGCTGATCGTTGGGCTCGACTCGACGATCGTGAACGTCGCGCTGCCGTCGATCCGGAACGACCTGCACGCGTCGGTGTCCGGGCTGCAATGGGTGATCGACGCGTACACCCTTGTGCTCGCGAGTCTGCTGATGCTCTCGGGCTCGACCGCCGATCGCATCGGACGCAAGCGCGTGTTCCAGACCGGACTGGTCGTGTTCTCGCTGGGCTCGCTCCTGTGCGGCGTCGCCCCCACGCTCGAGCTGCTTATCGCGTTCCGCGTCCTCCAGGCGATCGGGGGGTCGATGCTGAACCCGGTCGCGATGTCGATCATCCGCAACGTGTTCGAGGACCCGCGCGAGCGCGCGATGGCGATCGGGATGTGGGGCGCGGTGTTCGGACTGAGCATCGCGCTCGGACCGGTCTTGGGCGGAGCGCTGGTCGACGCGGTGTCGTGGCGCGCAGTGTTCTTCGTGAACGTGCCGATTGGCGCTGCGGCGTTCGTGCTGACCGCTTCGCTCGTGCCCGAGTCGCGCGCCGCGCACCCGCGTCGGCTCGACCCGGTCGGGCAGCTGCTGGTCATCGCGGCACTGGCCTCGCTGACCTACGCGATCATCGAGGGTCCCCGCGCCGGCTTCACCTCCCCGGGGATCCTGGCGCTGTTCGCGTTCTCGCTCGCGAGCTTCGTGGCGCTCGTCCTGTACGAGCTTCGCCGCAGGGAGCCGCTCGTCGAGATGCGCTTCTTCCGCAGCGCGCCGTTCTCGGGGGCGAGCACGATCGCCGTCTGCGCGTTCGCGGCGCTCGGCGGGTTCCTGTTCCTGAACACGCTCTACCTCCAGGGGGTCCGCCACCTCTCCCCCTTCCACGCCGGCCTCTACCTGCTGCCGATGGCCGGGATGGTGCTGGTATGCGCGCCGCTCTCGGGGAGGATCGTCGGCCGCCGCGGCGGTCGCATCCCGCTCGTGATCGCGTCGTGCGCGATGCTCGCCTCGGCGCTGATGCTGACGCGACTGACGCCCACCACGGCGCCGGCGTACCTGTTGTTCGCGTACTTCCTGTTCGGAATCGGCTCAGGCATGGTCAACCCGCCGATCACACAGACCGCGGTGTCCGGGATGCCGGGCTCGCAGGCCGGCGTGGCGGCTGCGATCGCTTCCACGAGCCGGTCCGTCGGCCTGACGCTCGGCGTGGCCGTGATCGGCGCGATCGCCGGCGGGACGCTGTCCGGCGCGATCATGCCCAGCTTCGCCGCGGCCACCCACGCCGGTTGGTGGGTGATCGCAGGCCTTGCCGTCGTGAATCTGGCGGTCGGGTGGCTCACCACCACGCGGTGGGCACGTCGCACCGCTCGTGCGACCGCCGAGCGCTTCCGTGAGGCGCCCGAACCGGCCCGCTACGCCCCACGTGAGCTTGCGCACAGCTAGTGCGCGCTGCCACATAACGCCACGAAACCCGAACTCGCGGTTGATCGCGAGCGCGTCTGGCGCAATGATGCGTATGCCCTGGGGGGCCGAGTTCTAGAGAGAACAGAATCTAGGAGGACGTGATGCCGCCAGTCAGCCACCAGACGATCAAGCTCAGCAGAGGTAGACACTCTTCCCCCGAGCACGGCGCCTGCGTCATGGAGTTGGCGTCGATGCTCGCCGGCGAGGGGTTCAGCGACCATCCGCGTTCGGTGTCGCGCCCGATTGCGTCGTTCCTGCGCGGCTACAACGACCTGCTCGACGACTCGCGCCGAGCGGACCTGTACCGGTTCGCGTCTCAGACCGTCGGAACGGCGGACTCCCCGGCGGTCGAGGAGGCCCGCGCGGCGCGTCTCCTCGGATGGGCTGATCAGCTGTGGGAGCGCCGCTCGTCGCGTTCGATGCTCGACCGGCTGCGGATGCGCCGGGTGCACAAGGAGCGGTCGATCGATCCCGAGCCGGCGGGGACCTACGCCGTCCATGCCATCGGCAAGGTCACCGAGCAGAGCCATGCCGCGGCGCTGGCGCTGGTTGACGAGCTGATCGCGATCGGCGCGCACGGGCGCGAGCAGGCCTCGCGGCAGGGGAGCGACCCGGTCGTCCACGTCGGGCCATAGCGCCGCTGCGGCGGCGTCGCGGCGGATCTAGGCAGCGAATCTAGGCAGCGGACCCTTGGCGGCGGACCCTAGGCGGCGGGCCGGAGCGCCTCGAGCTCGCGACTACCAGCAAGCTCGGCGAGCGCCCTGCGCTCGAGGCGGCGGACCGTGTCCTGCGATATCCCGAGCCGGCGTCCGGTCTCGACCAGCGCCGTCGGCTCGTCGCCGCCGACGCCGTACCGGAGCTTGACGACCTCGCGCTCCTGCTCGGGAAGCTGGTCGAGCGCGCGCCTGAGTGCGTCCTCGCGCAGCAGGATGTCGACCTCCTCTTCGGGCCCGCGCGCGTCGCTCGCCAGCAGCGCACCGAACGGCGTGTCCTCGCCGTCCCCCACCGGCCGGTCGAGGCTCGTGACGACCCTGGTGGCGTCGCGCGCCTCGAGAAGCTCGTCGAGAGTGATCTCGGCGGCTTCCGCGATCTCCTCGTCGGTCGGCTCCCGACCGAGTTTGGCCGCGAGTTCGTTCGTCGCCCGCGCGATCCGGCGCTCTCGCTGCCCGAGGTGAACCGGAATCCGGATCGTCCGAGCGCGGTTGTCGAGCGCCCGCTGGATCGCCTGACGGATCCAGAACGTGGCGTACGTCGAGAACTTATAGCCCTTACGCCAGTCGAACTTCTCGGTCGCGCGGACCAGCCCGAGGATGCCCTCCTGGATCAGATCGAGCAGTGGCATGTCGTGGCCCTGGTACTTGCGGGCGTTGGAGATCACGAGCCGGAGGTTCGAGTTGATCAGGCGGCTCTTGGCCTCCATGTCTCCCCGCTCGATCCGCTTGGCCAGCTCCACCTCCTCGTCACGAGTCAGTAGCGGGTAGCGTCGAACCTCCTGGAGGAACAGCGACATCGCGTCGGTGGTACGGGCCGCCAGGTCGTCGTTGGCATAGCTCGTCTGCTCGACGTTGCGGCGGCCGCAGTCGTCGCGTAGATCGATTCCGCGCTCTTGCAGCATGTCGTGCACGATCTGCGCGTCCTCGTCGCCAAGATCCGCCTGCTGGATAAGCTCGCTCAGCTCCGATAGCTCCACGCACGAATCGCCGCGTGCTTCGCTGCGGGCCAGGAGCTGGTCGACCAGTTCCTGGACTCCGTCGGGCACGGCCAAATTCTCACTTTCGCTATCCATGTTTATGTGCTACCCGCCAATGACACTACCGCCACACCGATGAATTTTGCGTCCCTGTACAGCCATGGCTTCGCCCGGGTGGCGGCGGCCGTGCCACACATGCGGATCGGCGATCCCTCCTTTAACGCTGAACGCACGCTGGTCCTGGCCCGCCAGGCCTCTGACGAGCTCGCGGCGGTGGTGATCTTCCCCGAGCTCGGGATCTCGGGATATTCGATCGACGACCTGCTCCATCAGACGGCTTTGCTGGACGCTGTCGTCGGCGCGGTGGAGCGGATTGCGTCCGAGAGCGCGTCGCTGTCGCCCGTCGTCGTCGTCGGCGCGCCGCTTCGCTTCGAGTACGGCGTTTTCAATTGCGCGGTCGTGATGCACCGAGGGCGGATTCTCGGTGTCGTCCCCAAGAGCTATCTGCCCGAGTACCGGGAGTACTACGAGAAGCGGCAGTTCCGTGCTGCTCGTGATGCTGTCGGCGATTCTGTCCGCCTCCTCGGCGCGGACGTGCCGTTCGGGGCGGACCTACTGTTTGCCGCCGACGACCTACCCGAGTTCGTCCTCAATGTCGAGATCTGCGAGGACCTGTGGGTGCCGATCCCGCCGAGCACCTACGCCGCGCTGGCGGGCGCGACCGTGCTTGCGAACCTGTCGGCGAGCAACATCACGATCGGCAAGGCCGGCTTCCGGCGGGAACTGTGCTCGTCCCAGTCCGCTCGGACGATCGCGGCCTACATGTACACCGCCGCCGGCATGGGCGAGTCGACGACCGACCTGGCCTGGGATGGTCAGGCGCTGATCTACGAGAACGGTGACCTGCTCGGTGAGTCCGAGCGATTCGCCGCCGGTGAGCAGCTGATCTTTGCCGACCTCGACCTCGATCGACTCGTCTCGGACCGCGCGAGCACCTCGAGCTACGGCGACTCGATCCACGACCACCGCCGGCGGCTTGTTCGCATGCGCCGGATCCCGCTGTCGCTCGGGTTCGGTGGGCCCGACAGTCCGGTCGTCCCGCTCCGCCGCCGAGTCGAGCGATTCCCGTACGTCCCGGCGAATCCCGCCAGCCGGAACGCGCGCTGCGAGGAGGTCTACAACATCCAGGTGCGCGGTCTCGAGACCCGCCTCGCCGCGACTGGGATCAAGAAGATCGTGATCGGCGTCTCGGGCGGCCTTGACTCCACGCACGCCCTGATCGTCGCCGCCCGCGCGGTCGATCGCCTCGGGCTGCCGCGTGAGAACGTGCTCGCCTACACGATGCCGGGGTTCGCGACGAGTGAGCACACGCTCGGGAACGCCCATCGGCTGATGCGGGCGTTGGGCGTGAGCGCTTCCGAGTTGGACATCCGCCCCGCGTCGACGCAGATGCTGCGCGATCTCGCCCACCCGGCGGCGTACGGCGAGCACGTGTACGACATCACCTACGAGAACGTGCAGGCCGGAGAGCGCACCTCGCACCTGTTCCGGCTGGCGAACTACCACGGCGGGCTCGTGCTCGGCACCGGGGACCTCTCCGAGCTTGCGCTGGGCTGGGCGACCTACGGGGTCGGGGATCAGATGTCCCACTACCACGTCAACGCCTCGGTGCCGAAGACGCTGATCCAGTTCCTGCTGCGGTGGGCGATCGACACCGACCAGTTCGGCTCCGAGGTGGACGAGGTGCTGACCTCCGTCCTCGAGACCGAGATCTCGCCCGAGCTCGTGCCGCGCCAGGATCCGGACTCCGACCGTCCCGGCGCCGACAGCGAGAGCGTCGTCGGGCCCTACGAGATCCAGGACTTCTTCCTCTACTACATCGTCCGATTCGGCTACTCGCCGAGCAAGGTGGCGTACCTGGCCCAGCACGCCTGGAGCGATCGATCGGCCGGTTCGTGGCCCGATCTGATCCCGGTCGAGCGCCGCCACGAGTACTCGCTGAGCGAGCTCAAGCACTGGCTCGGCGTGTTTCTCGAGCGTTTCTTCCACACCAGCCAGTTCAAGCGCTCCGCGATGCCGAACGCGCCGAAGGTCGGGTCGGGCGGCTCGCTGTCGCCGCGCGGCGACTGGCGCGCCCCCAGCGACGGGTCGGCCACGACGTGGCTCGCCGAGCTGCGCGAGCGGGTGCCGGACGAGATGTGACCCGGGTCGGCGGCGCCACCGCGTGGGCTCGCGGTCGGCGCCACGCCCCTTCGCGCCGTCCGGATCCGCCTGCGCCCGCGCCCACGCCTCGCGCCCGGGCGGGGTCATAACCCCACGCTCGCGATCGCACCGGGGTCGAATGCGGATCCGGACACCTATACGGGTCACGTCTGCGATCTCGGCGCCGAAGACTCCGCGAGTGTGGAGTTATGGCCCAGTCCTAACGCTGGGAGCGGCGCCGGACGTGACGCCGCAGCTGCATGATGCGCGCGGCGCCGACGATCCCGGTGATCAGCGCCCCTCCGATCGCCGCCAGCAGCAGCGCCACCCCGAGCGGCAGGTGCCCGCCGGCCCCGAAGTAGCTGATCCTCACGCTCTCGGTGTTCTCGAGGATGAACACGAGCAGCAGGATGGTCACGATCGCGCCGGCGATCAGCGTGCCGAACGCGATTCCGGTCTTGGTCGTCGGAGGGGCCTGCGGAGGCGAGGGCGGGCGCGTCTCCGTACCGGGCGAGGTTGACGTCGTGGGCGGTTCGATGGGCGCGCCTTCGGTCACGGTTTCCCTCTACCCGCGGCCGGTCACGCCGAACAGCGCGCCAACCGATGGCGGCCGCGATGGCAAACAACCGTCACTACCTCGTATAAATCAGTTCGCCGGCGCCGCCGGTGAGCGTCTCTCGAAACGCCCGATCTGCGACGAGCATGAACCTGAGCTGATCGGCGTCGTTCGACCGAGCCCACGTCTCCTCGAGGATCGCCTGCATCGTCGCGTCCACGTCCGCCGCCGCGATGCCGCGTGCCAGTTCGACCCCGACCATCAGCTGCGGCGAGTCGCTGCCCTCCGTGATCACGAACAGCCATCCGGCGACCGCGTGAGGCTGAGACTCGAGGGCGCGCCGCGCCGCCTCGATCAGCGCCTCGGGTGGCCGGACGCTCGCTCGACCGACCATCACCTGACCGGCCTGGCCCTGCTGCCCGCTCTCCTGCTGACTCGGCTGTCCACGCTCTTCGGTCGGCCCAACCGGGATGCGGCCCTCCGCCAGCGCCGCGATCTCGGTGCGAGAGATCCAACCCCGCGGGACGGACGCCGGGTTCACCTCGATCCTAGAGGTGTCGTAGCGCGCGGCCATCTCGAACAGCGTCCGGCCGGGCACGGGGAAGGGCGTGTATCCGCTAGCGCGCCAGGCACGGAGTGCGTCGACCCCGGTGAACACCGGAAGCACCGGTCCGTCGTTGCTCTCGAGCATCGCCAGTCCCCGCTCGGCGCCCGGCGGTGGGTTGTCGACGGACGCTGCCGTCAACGTCGCGCCGAGCAGCAGCTCGAACAGGGCTTGCCGAGTCTCCCGGGTGTCCTGCTCGGCGACTCGGCGCATTGCGGCCTCGACCGCTCGGGCCTCATGAGTAGTCTCGTCACCACCACCTGCGTCGTCGTCTCGGCCCGCCTTCTCGCGTCGAACGGCGTCCTCGCCTCCGCCAGGATCGACGCCGCGACTGTGTCCTGAGCGCCAGAAGGGCACCGCCACAGTCTGGCACTCGTGTACGACTGTTCTTGACGCCGTCCCGGGGCGATCGGGTAGCGTCCGCCTATGTCCGCGGAGTGGCCGTCGGTCTCGTACGAGCAGTGGAGCGCAACGTGCGACACCTTGCACGCCCACACACAAGTCCTCGGCAAGATCGCGGTGGCGCTCGCCCCGCCGGAGCCTCAGTTCCAGCACTCGGCGATGCGCCTCACGGCCCGCGGCTGGGAGACCGCCCTGCTTCCCGCGCCCGACGGCTCGGGTGGACTCGTGGTCGCACTCGATCTGCGACGCCACGAGGCGCTCGCCGAGCACACCGACGGCGGCGCCATCGCCGTGCCACTGACTCCGAACCGACCGGTCGGCGAAGTGACGCGGGCGCTCCTGGAAGGGGTCAACAGCCTCACCGCCCCAGTCGTGATCAACCCCACGCCGCAGGAGGTCACGTGGGGTGAGCCTCTTGATGAGGACACCGAGCACGCCACCTATGACACCGACCAGGTCGCGTCGTATTTCACGGCCGCGACCCAGGCGGCCCTCGTTCTCGCCGCATTCCGCGCCCCCTACCGCGGGCGCTCAACTCCCGTCAATGCCTGGTGGGGGTCGTTCGACCTGGCCGTGAATCTGTTCTCGGGCAGGCGTGCGCAACCGCCGTCGAACGACTACCTGTTCCGCAACGCGATGGACTCCGAGGAGGTCGCAGTCGGCTGGTGGCCGGGCGACGGCCGGTATGGAAAGGCGGCGTTCTACGTCTATGCGCATCCGGCGCGCGATGGCTTTGCAGAAGCACTGATGCCGCCGGCCCGCTGGGACGCGACGCTCGGCGAGTACATCCTCGACTGGGACGACGTTCGCTCGAGCCCCGATCCGCACGCCACTGCACTCGCGTTCGCGCGTTCCGCGTTCAACCACGCTTGTGACGTGTGTGGGTGGGACATGGCTCTGGCCGCCAGCGCGGAGGGAACCCCACCGCCGCTGGCGTAGAGCCTTCTGCTTCTGGCGCCCGAGGGATGCGCGTCAGGCGGCGAGCCGACGGCGAGCCTTCTGCACGGAGGGCAGCGCGGCCTTGGCCTTCGCCAGCGGGCGCGCACGCACGTCGACGCTCGCGGGCTTCGCGGCGATTGTGATCTCCTCGCCGGTCGCGGGGTTGCGGCCGGTGCGCTTCTTCGTGGCGGGCTTGACGCGGACGGTCAGCTGAACGAGGCCTCCGATCCTGACCTTCTCAGCGTTCCCGAGCTGCTCGAGAACGATCGTCTCAAGAGCTTCGACCGCTCGCTTGGCGTCGGCTTTGCTCAAATCGGCGCGGTCGGCGACCGCGGTCACCAGCTGGGCCTGTGTTAACGGCACGGCACTCCTCCTGGATGGGATCGTGGGTATGGATTCGCGGATTCAACCGTGGACAGCGGACGGACGGGCGATTTGTTCCCCGGCGGGACGCCTGCCCAATCGAGCGGCCCCTAACTGCACAAGGCCGGACATAGTCGCGCATTAAACGAATCGATGCATGACGAGTAGCCCTACGTAACCATGCGCGGGGTGCTCGAACGCCTCCGGAGCTCTGCCCACGACCTCGAAACCGAGTGACCGCCAGAGTGCGACGGCGCGCGTATTCGTCTCGACAACCGCGTTGAACTGAATCGCCCTGAACCCACTCCGTCGAGCCCACTCGATGACTTCTTCGCCCAGCGTCCGGCCGGTCCCGCGGCCGGCTCGCGCTTGAGCGACCATGAAGCTCGCAGACGCCACGTGCGAGCCGCGGCCGGGTCGGTTGGCATACATGTTGGCCGTGCCCACCACGGTTCCTCCGGCGTCGGTCGCGACCACCGTCCGGCCGGGCGTACCGATCATCCACACGCGCCGGCCCGCTTCGTAGTCGAGTTCGGGGTCGTAGGCGTACGTCTCCCCCGCCGCCACGATCTCATGGAAGAACGGCCAGATCGCGTCCCAGTCGTCGGCGCGCGCGTCCCTGATCGTCACCGGGCTGTTCTCGGGCACGTGGAACGGATGCGCGGGTTGCGGGCCGGGCGGGCGGGGGCGCCGCAGCTAGGACGGCTGGACGGACGCGGCCGTCTTCTGGAGCTGGCGCTCCGGCGTGATCCGAACGACGTTCCAGGCCAGGCCGAGCTTCGAAAGCGTCGAGATGAACAGACCGGAGAGGTCGATCTCCCACCACCGCAGCCCGTGGTACGCCGAGCGCGGGAACGCGTGATGGTTGTGATGCCACGACTCTCCGAACGAGAACACCGCGAGCCACGCGACGTTGGTCGAGTGGTCCTCGATGTCAAATCGGCGCCGGCCAAAGAAGTGGCAGATCGAGTTCACCGACCACGTGACGTGGTGGACCATGAAGATCCGTACGAGACCACCCCATACATAGCCGAGAATGGCCCCGCGGAGCGTGAAGCCGTCGAGCACGAAGCCCGCGACGGTTGGAATCGCGAGCGAGAGCAGCACGAGCCAGGGGAAGCGGCGTCCGATCCGCCGCATGCTCTTGTCCTCGTAGAGCTCGGTTGCGTATTTCTTCCAGTCGGCCTGGCCCTGGGTCTCGAGCAACCAGCCGGTGTGGGCGTGCCACAAGCCGCGCAGGCCGCTGCCGTGGCCGACGTGGGGGCTGTGCGGGTCCCCCTCCTTGTCGGCGTTTGCGTGATGCTTGCGGTGATCGGCGACCCAGTCCAGGACGGACCCCTCGACGGCGAGCGATCCGAGGACCGCGAACGTCCGCTCGAGCCAGGGGTAGGTCTGGAACGCACGATGCGTCAGCAGGCGATGGAAGCCGACCGTGATCCCCAAGCCGGTGAGGATGTACATCACGACCAGGATCGCGATGTCGTTGGCGTCGACGGCGCGATTCCAGAGCAGGATGATCGCGGCGAGCACCCCGGCGAACGGGACGACCACGCCAAGCAGGTTTGCGATGCGTTCGGCACGCGTCATGTGCGCAGAGCTTTCCACATGCGGTGAGGTATCAACCATGCGTCGATAGACCAAACCCCCCGCCTGTCGGGACGTTACACGTGGTTTTCCGCAACTTTGCCACGGCGATAGGCATGATTCGCCGATGTCTGACGAGGTACTGCTCCCCGGGCTGGTTGCGATCGAGCACTCATTCGAGGTCCCGCTCGACCACGCCGACCCGGACGGCGAGCGAATCACCGTATTCGCGCGCGAACTCGCCGACCCCGACGGCCGCGCTCTGCCGTTTCTCGTCTATTTCCAGGGCGGCCCGGGATTCGAAGCCCCCCGGCCGACCCGCCGCCCCAACGCCCCCGGGTGGCTCGACCGGGCGCTGCGCGACTTCCGGGTGCTGATGCTCGACCAGCGCGGCGCCGGCCGCTCGACGCCGGTCGGCGCCCTCGCGGGCCTGAATCCCGAACAGCAGGCCGACTACCTCGCGCATTTTCGAGCCGACTCAATCGTCCGCGACGCGGAATGGATCCGTCGCGAGCTCGGCGGCGAGCGCTGGAGCGTGCTCGGCCAGAGTTTCGGGGGTTTCTGCGTAATGAGCTACCTGTCGTTGGCTCCGGAAGGGCTGAGCGAGGCGCTCATCACCGGCGGCATCCCTCCGCTCGGCCCCCGGATCGATGAGGTCTACGCGCGCACCTACGAGCGCGTGCTGGAGCGCAACCGCCGGTATTACGAGCGCTATCCCTCAGATCGCGACCGAGTGCTGCGGCTGCACGATCTGGTGGAGGGCGGCGGGGTCGTGCTGCCCTCGGGCGACCGGTTGACCTGGCGACGGTTCCGTCAGCTCGGGCAGATGCTCGGTATGAGCGACGGAGCTGAGCGGCTTCACTATCTACTCGAGCTCCCGCCGGCCTCGCCGGCCTTCCTCCACGATCTCGACGCGGCGATTTCGTTCGCGCGCGACCCCATCTATGCGGTGCTACATGAAGCCTCGTGGGCGGACGGGGGCAGCACGCGCTGGTCGGCCGAACGCATGCTCCCGGACGAGTTCGACGCTCCCGAGTTGTTCACCGGAGAGCACGTCTACTCGTGGATGTTCTCCGACTATGCGGCGCTCGCGCCGCTCCGAGAGGCTTCACAGCTGCTGGCCCACCGCGAGTGGCCGCGCCTGTACGACGATGAGGTCCTGCGATCCAACGAGGTCCCGGCCGCGGCCGCGATCTATGCCGAGGACATGTACGTCGAGCGATCCTTTTCCGAGGAGACGGCGGCGCATACCCGAGGCCTCCGGCCGTGGATCACCAACGAATACGAGCACAACGGCATCCGCGCCGACGGGGACCGCGTCCTCGGGCGTCTGCTCGACCTCGCGCGCGGGCGCGCGTAGACGCCGGTCAGGGCAGAAGAAGCCCGCACGCGGCCTCGGCGCGCGTCACCGCCGGCGAGGTCGGCGGGAGTACGAGATAGCCACCGGGGCCGCCAACGGCGTTGCCGCTCCGCACCCCCGGTGGCGGTGGTGGTGGCGGCGCGGAAGTCGGATCGCCGAAGTTCGTGAGGCCGTGGTTGCGCATGCAATGGGCGGCGGCGAGTAGCGACGCGAGCCTCGAGCCGGTCGATGATGGTCCGGTGCCGGCCCCCGGCTCGAGCTTCGCGCACGCGCTCTGTGCGGAGCGAAACGCGGGCGCGGCCGTGTCGATGTCCGACGGAACGTTCGGGAGGCGGCCGTCCGAGGCCGGGTCCGGGAAGTTCGGCACTCCGTGCGAGCGCAGGCACTTCACGTAAGCAACCGCTGCACCTCGGCTCGAAGCGGTGACGGTCGCGTTGTCTGCGCCCCCCGCCGACCCGCAAGCTGGGAGCGCGAGGGCGAAGACGATTCCGATGAGTGCGGTCAAGACTCTGTGAGTGTCTGCGCTCACGCGACAGTTGTACGTGACCGCCGGCAACACGAACGCAACGGAGGCCGTTAGATCATTGTTACCTCACTTCGGACATCCTGGAGGCAGCCAGTGGTCAGCACACTCTTCAGTTGGCCCGCCCTGACGCAGCGAAGCGTGCGCCTGCGGCTGACGGCGCTTTACGGCGGCCTGTTTCTCGTCTCGAGCGCGGGACTTCTCGCCCTTACCTACCTGTTGGTGCTCAACGCGACCGCCGGGGGTTTTGTGACCACCGTCACCGGCACCGCGATCACACCCAGTGGCGCTCCTGCCGGGACCGCGACGTCGCACGCGATTGAACTTCACCAGCTACTCGTGCAATCCGGGATCGCGCTCGCGATCATGACCGTGGTCTCGACGGCCCTCGGTTGGATCGTCGCCGGTCGGGTGCTCGCGCCGGTGCGCAAGATGACCGAGGCCACGCGCCGGATCTCCGATGAGAACCTGCACGAGCGGCTGGCCATGTCGGGCCCGCGCGATGAGCTCACCGAGTTGGCGGCCACGATCGACGAACTGTTGGACAGGCTCGAGGTGGCATTCGACGCCCAGCGCCGATTCGTCGCCAATGCCTCGCACGAGCTTCGCACGCCGCTGGCGATGATGCGCACCTCGCTCGACGTCGCGATCGCCAAGCCGACACCGATCCCCGCAGAAGTGAGCGCGCTCGACGGCAAGCTCCGCGAGGGGTTGGATCAGGCCGACCGGTTGCTCGAGAGCTTCCTGATCCTCGCGCGCGCCCAGCACGGCGCGCCGGACGACGACGCATCTGTGTCGCTGGCGGAACTGGTCGAAGCCGCACTACGAGACCGGCGCGTCGTGATCGCCGAAAAGGGTATTGATGTCCATGTGTCACTCGCCGCAGCGATGATCGCCGGGAGCGGCACGCTGCTGTCGCGGATGGTCGAGAACGTGATCGATAACGCTGTCCTCCATAACGAGCCGTCGGGGTTCATCGTGGTCGAGAGCGAGGTCGACGGCGGGGTCGTTCGGCTCTGCGTCGAGAACGGCGGGCGCCGCCTGGACGACGGCGGTGTCGAACAGCTGGGCCGTCCGTTCCAGCGACTCGGGGCCGAGCGCACGGGCTCGAGCGACGGTGTCGGACTCGGCCTCTCGATCGTGGCCGCGGTCGCCGCGGCCCACGGCGGCGGGCTCGAACTCCGCGCTCGGTCGGCGGGTGGGCTCCGGGTCGAGATAACTCTGCCGCTCGCAGTTCCAGCGCTCGCGCCCGTCCGTGTGGCTTCATGAAGGTCCTCGTGGTCGAAGACGTGCCTCGCCTCGCAAACGACATCGCCGAGGGTCTCCGCGACCAGGGAATGGTGGTCGATGTGTCATACGACGGGCTGGACGCGGTCGCCAGGGTCGGCCGAATCCCCTACGACGTGCTCGTGCTCGACCGTGACCTGCCCGGGATCCACGGTGACGCGATCTGCCGGATGATCGCCGGCGGCGACCAACCGGTCATGGTCCTGATGCTGACCGCCGCCGACGCGCCGGGCCAGCGCGCCGCGGGCCTCGCGCTTGGCGCGGACGACTACCTGGTCAAACCGTTCCACTTTCCGGAGCTCGTTCTCCGGGTGCGCGCGCTCGCCCGCCGTAAGCCGGCCGCTCAGGGCCGCATCCTTCGCGGTGGCGGCATTGAGCTCGACCAGTTGGCAAGGACGGTCACCCGCGACGGCCGGCGACTCGAGCTCTCGGCCAAGGAGCTCAGCGTCCTCGAAGCGTTGTTGCGCGCCAGCCCGGGCACGTTGAGTGCCGAGCAGCTGCTCGAACAGGCCTGGGATGCGAACGCCGATCCGTTCACCAAGACCGTGGCCGTCACGATCAGCCGTCTCCGGCGCAAGCTCGGCAGCCCGGACGCGATCGAGACGATTTCCGGCGTCGGATACCGAATCGGGGATCGCGGCGGATGACTCAGTGGCGCTGCAGCCGCGCTCGGACCGAGCGGACGTGTAGCGCCCCGGCCGGCTCCGGCGGTTCCGCGGCCCTTCCTTGGGAGGAGCGCTTCGGCGGGTGGCGAACATGATCCGATGCCCCGACTCGCCACGATCGCCTACGTCGTCATCGGCGTGATCGTCGCTTCGCAGCACAGCTATTACGCCCACCTGGCCAGCCTGTCCCAGGTCCTCTCGGCCGTGGTGGCAACGGCGCTCTGGCCGCTCGTGCTACTCGGGGCGAACCTCCACCTCAGCCTCGGCAACCTCTAGTCGCTGGCGAAGTGATGGGCGTAAGGGGTGCCGGCGAACTTCTCGCCTAGCAGCCGGGACAGGAGCAGCAGCGAGGTCCGCGGCCGGTAGTTGCCAACGATGTGCTGAGTCTCGCCGGCGGCGTTCCGCGTCACCACGGTGTAGTTCCCGAGCGGCTCGCCCCGGACGTGGGCGCTGTAGTCCTCGAGGAAGCCGTTGTCGCCGTAGGCACCGGCGAAGTGGAACTCCTGGTCGTCGTAGAGGGTGCGGATAGCGACGATGATGGTGCGCACGGCGTCGGCGCCCCGCGCGGCGCCGTCCATCATCGAGCCCTCAAGGGTGACGTCGGCGGCGAGCTCGTCCAGCCACGCCGGGTAGTAGTCGGCAAGGGCGGGATCGCCGCTCCGCAGATACGTCGGGGTGCCTTCCTCGGCGGACGCCTCGCGCTCGATGGACATCGACAGCTCCTCCTGTGTCCGTGGCAGTGCAGGAGGCAAGCATCTGCGCTTCGGAGGTCGGTCGTGCCCGTGAACGCCCTGGTCGACTCACTGGTCGGGCAGATGGCCGTCCAATCCGGCCAGCGCGGCACGCGCCTGATCAGCGACCTCCCCGTCGCCGCGTTGCTCCGCCCGGAGGTAGGCGCTCGTGGCGCCGGCAGAGTCGCCCCTCTGTTCGAGCAGCACGCCGAGGTTGAACGCTCCGGCAGCGTGTCCACGCTCATCCGCGCGAACGTAGGCGGCTTCGGCGCCCGCCAGGTCTCCCCGCCCCACGAGCAATCCCCCGAGGATGAATGCCGCATCGGCGTTGCCGCGCTCGTCGGCGCGGCTATACGCAGCTTCAGCTCCGGGCAGATCGTTCTCGTGCTCGAGGAGGATGCCGAGATTGCACGCTCCGGCCGCGTGGCCGAGCTCATCCGCTCGCGAGAAGAGCGACCGCGCGCCATCGAGGTCCGCGCGCTCGGCGAGCATGCAGCCAAGCTGGAAGCCAGCCTCTGGATGGCCAAGCGCGTCTGCGCGACGGTACGCGTCCTCGGCGCCCGCCAGGTCGTGTTCACGCTCGAGCGCCGTCGCCAGCCTGAAGTCCGCCTCGGCGTCAGCGGGCTGGGCTCTAGCCGCGGCTTGCACCGGGCGCGTTGAGGTCGCCTCAGGCTGATCGCCGGATCCTCTCCTGGCCCGTCCGGTCAACATCAAGGGCAGGGCCATCGCGCCGGCGATAACGGGCGACAGGTCTCCATGCGAGCGCTGTCGAACCACGAGCGCCAGCGCGAGCGTCCCCAGCATCGCCATCGCCACCGCAAGGAGGGCGATGTCGACTCCGCCCTGGTGGGTTGGAGCGATGACTGCACTCTTGCTGAGCGCCAGGCCGCGGGTGGGGGTTCCGGGTGACCTCGTGCCTCGTGGTCGAGCCTGGGTGCGCGTGTGCAATAGCGGCTTGCGTAGGCGAGCGTCTGGCCGCGCATGCGTCGACGTGCTGGCTCGTCCTTCCGACGGGGTTACGGTTGAGGGCACGCGCGCGAGGAGCGCGGCCGCGTCCGCGTGGGCGTTGTTTCCGTGCGCGTCGCCGTGCGTCGCACGTGCGGTGGTTTGACCCGTCGGGGCCGCGGCGGGGCTCGAGCCCAGGGACGGTGACGAGGAGACCGTCGGCCGACCTGTCGAACGCGGAGGCCGGGGCGGTCCCCCTGAGCTCTGGCTGCCGCCGGTGTTCGAGTTGCCGGCGGAGGAATTGAGAGCGGCCGGGGCGGGGGGCTGTGACGGCGTGGACGGCGTCGTCGTCGTGACCGGCGTCGTGCTCGGCGTTGTGGTCGGCGCCGGCGCCGTCGTCGTCGTGGTCGGCGGAGGGCTGACCGGTGAAGACGGGGCGGTCGTCGTCGTGCCCGACGGCACCGTGCTCCCGGGGACGGTGATCCCCGGAATAGTGATGCCGGGGATGGTGACGCCCGGGACCGTGACCCCGGGGATGGTGACCCCCGGGACCGACACCGTGGGTGTGCTGACCGCCGGAACCGTGCCGGCGCTGCTCGCGTGCGGCATCGCTACGAAGATGGACAGCAGCACTCCGGCCAGCAGCGCAATCGTTGCGGTCAATCGACCGGCGCGGCCAAGCACACCGCTCGAGCCAGACCTGTCCGAGCTGTCCACCGGCCGTCCTCTCACTTCATCCGAGCCCCGATGGGTTCGGCCACGCAAGATCCGATCGCAGTCGCCGGCCTCATAACGATTAGAGCGATCTGCGCGGTCTGAGATACCTGCTTTTCACAGATCGGCCGCGGCGGGAGCAGCCGGCAACTCTCTAACAACGCGGCCCCGCCCCGGAAGTACCGATTTCCAGGCACTTCGTCAGTACCGCTACCGGGATTCGAAGCCAGCCTCTGAGGAGTGACGTCGCTCGGCCTTGCCTGCAAATCCGGCGGTTCCGGGCTCGATGAGAACCGCTGTTGAGGGCTCAAAACCGCCCTCGATCGGGGTCGACTGTGGCACGACTGTGGCGCGCGTCCCGATGATCGTGCCTTCTACGTTCAGCCCAAGGCAGCCGGGAACGCCGCGAGCGAAGCGCAATCCGTTCAATACGCCTCGTAGGATTGCGGACGCACGGACGGGCATGTCGGACCAGCGGATTGAGCGATGGGAGAAGACCAGATGGACCACGGGGTCGCGGAGATGATGCGCCTTGCTGCTGAGACGCCCGCTGAGACAGACGACCTCTACCACTACACCTCGGCATCCGTTGCCGTCGACAGCATCCTGACCCAGGCCCAGCTTCGCCTCGGACTCATAGAAGCAACCAACGATCCCCGCGAGTCTCGGCCTCGGTACCCGCCCATCTCGTTGGCGCACGGGGTCGCAAACGACGACGTGCAGGAGATCTGGGCAGAGGCGGATCGTCTTCTGCGCAGGTCGGCAAAGGTTGCGTGTTTCACGCGGGATTACGCGCTGCCGGATTGGGCGCTCGAAGGACAACGGCTGCGCGGTTATGCACACTCGGCGCTTTGGGCGCATTACGGGGAGGCGCACCGCGGGGTCTGCTTGAAGTTCAGACGCGCCACACTCGGCAGCCGCATTCGCGACTCGGTTGGCGATAGGGGCCTCCTGTTCGAGGGGCCGGTGCGGTACAGCTCCGAGTCCTGGAGCGGGAGCGCGAACGCTGAGAATCTTGACCTCGAGCAAATCAACGAGTTCGGCTTAGACGCCGTCGTGACCAGGTTCATCGAGCAGCACCATCAGGAGCTGTTCTTCCGTAAGCACGATGACTGGTCGAACGAGCACGAATATCGGTGGCTTCTCGTCGAGGCGGGACTTGTCCCTCTCTACATCGACATCACCGGCTGCCTGACCGGAATCGTGCTCGGCGACGCATTCCCTGAAGCCCGCTTGAGGGCCGTTCACCACCTGGCGGATAGTTGCGGCGGAATCGACGTCGCCCAGGTGAAGTTCCACAATGGCGGCCCGATGCTTATCCCCTTGGCCAGGCCGACACCCAGCAGTCGCCCGCATCGACGCACTGGGACAGCCCTGGAGCGCACGAAAGCATTGCGCGACGCCGAGGCGGATGCCGCTGCCGCGAAAGCTCGTGCCGAGGAGTTCGTCCGCCCGCTTGTGAGCCGACTACAAACGATTATTGACCGAGTCCGCGTTGAACTGGCGGAATGCCCTGCTGCACGCGTCCAAACGATGAGCGGTTTCGCTGCCATCCCGCAGATCGATCGCCGGCGCAGGCCCGGCGTTCCGACCTTCGAAAGCGAGTATGACGTTGGTGTGATGTGCGTGGTAACAGATGACTCTCGTCCGATCGAGGTCGTTGCGGGCGTTGCTCTGCAGTCCTTGAACAAGGATCGTCTGAGGTTCCACGGAGCAATAACCCTGCGTGATCTCAGTTCGACCGATGGCGAGACGGAGCTGTGGCGGTTTCGTGAGGAGTCGGAGCGGGATATGGAAGTAGCTCGCGGTGTTTTGGACGACATGGGAGGACTCGTTCTCGGTCAGCTCGCCCCAGCGCTCGCGTCGTTCGATGCGCTGCGACAACACTCGGTTGCATGAGCAAGACGTCCCGCGCCGAAGGCATCGCTCGTCGCGTATCGATCATCCTGCGAAAGAAGGGCGACGCCTCGCTACGGGATGAACATTGCTGCGTTGATCGAGACGCGCCATCATCGATCCCGTGCGCAGTCGACTGGTGTTTCGTTCGCCCCAGCATGGGACGGGCTGGGAGGACTCGTGGGCGCTATCTGGCCGCGACGAGTCGGTGTTGCGCGGCTGTTTGGGCCGGATCGAAGCGAATTTGATTCCAGCGCCGGTGGAGCGGTGGGACTCAAAGCAGCTTCAGCGTGTCATCGAGGCCGACGATCGGTGGCTGGCCGCGATGCTCCTCTTCGCGGACGAGGTTTACGACAAGCGGTTCGACCCCGTTGAGTCGGTGATCCAGGCGGAGGCGGCGTGGACAGCTGAAGGTGCGCGGCAGCTGGCTCAGATGCTTCCCGACGAACTAGGCGACCTGCGAGCCAGCATCGAACAGCGCTTCGGATCCACCGGCGACTAGCTCGGCTGGACGCGAGCGCCACCGCGGAGCCACCGCCCTTGCTCGACCGTGGCGCTTTGATCGAGGACCAGTAGGGCGGCGCTACGCGTCGCCCGAGCGAATCTCGTCGACGTGAAAGTACGCGACGGGCCTAGCTCCCTCGGTGACCACAACGACGCTGCCCGGTCGGAGTTCTTGCGGACCGGCGTTCTCCACCGCCAGCCACCATGCCCTCGCCGGTGATCGCCACTGCCCCGGAACGAACTCTCGAAGCCAGAACGACGCTAGCCCGTCCTGCACGTTGTGCGGCGGCACATAGCCGGTGGCCCGATACTCGTCGGCTGTTGGCGGACCCGTTGTTCTCCCGCCCTGCTCGCTTGTCAGCCAGATGACTTCCCCCTCGAACATGGTTTTTCCCATGCGCAGGATTCTGTCAAGCATCGGTAGCTTCTAGCCATGGCCGCCCGCGAGCGAGTCAGCGTCGACCTCGACACTGACGTCGCAGCCATCCTGCGCAAACACGCCGCAGAGGCGCATACCACCGAGGGCGAGATCGTCGAGCGCGCGGTCCGCGCGTATGACCTGCGAGCACTCCTCCGCCGCCTCCAGGCAGCGAGCGAGCTTGACGACGATCAAGCGCTGGCATTCGCGCGGGAGGAACTGAGGGCCGCGCGCTCGGCTCGTCGCGCCGATGCTTGAATCCGCGTCGGTCGCGAACGCGACGGTGGCCGTTAAGCCGCGTCGGGAGCCCGCTGCCGGCGGGCTTCATCCGGGGTCGCGCCGACGCGGTCCCACACGCTTACTGTGAGGCGCGCGTCTAGATCCCAGGCTGGGCCGAGGTCGCGATAAGCGTGTCCGCGCTCGGATTGGCGTCGCCAGCCTCCAGACCCGCAACCTGAGCCGTTGTCATGCCAACGAGGCCGGCCAGCTCCTGCAGCGAGAGGTCGCGCTCGGCGCGGTAGCGGACCATCGCGACAGCCATCGCCCGCGCGCTCGCTGTACGCTCCCACTCGGCACGGAACTCTGGGTCGGCGCGAAGCTGCTCGGCGATCAGCTCATCATTCGTCGGCCAGTCGGCCAGGATGCCTGCGCTGGTCATGCTGCGTTCGCAGAGCGGCGCCGCGACGCCGGGCCGCTCTTGTCCACGAGCCCGATCCGCTGACCGGTCGGCAGTGTCGCCTCGAGCTTGATGCCCATCGCTGCCATGAGCCGGAAGGCGTTCTCCGTGGTGGGGTTCGCTGTCTTAGAGGTGAGCAGCCGTCGCACACTTGAAGCCTCGAGCCCGGCCCGCGACGCGAGCTCCGCTTTCGTCAGGCCCTGTTCAGCCCGCGCGGTCTCAAGCGCAGTTAGAAGCGCGTTGCGGGCAAGCAGCGCTTGCACCGCCATCGCGTGGGCCTCGCGCTCTTCCTCACTCTTGAAGAGCAGATCCCTCGCTGCGTCGTCTGCGGTCTTCTTTGCCATGGAACTGAGATTAGCACTCGTGTTGCATATATGCCACACAATCGGCGCGTCCTCGCTGATTTGTAGCCTCGCCGCAGGATGGCGCTCTGGTCGATTGAATGGCTGGTCCGAACTGAGGGTGGCGAGCGGGAGGTGCCGGCGTTCTCGTTCCTCCTGGTGCAGCCCGCGGCCGTCCGCGTCCAGCTGTTGGCGATCGTTGACGCGGTGCGAACGACGGGGCCCGACCGGTGGAAGGACACGACCTCGCACGACTCGATGCGTGGCGTCTGCGCGCAGCTCCACGAGGCCCGCGACCGGCATGGCCAGATGCTGTACCGCCTCTATCTCCGCTGGCAGCGCGAGCATCACCGCGTCGTCATCGTCGACGGCGGCGCGAAGCCGAACTCGACTACGTTGCCCGACTCGTTCTATGACGAGCTCGCCACACTGGCCGCAACAGCCGAACTCGACCCGCCGCCGTTCGCGACCGCCGACGACTTCGCACGGATCGCGCTCGATCTACTGGGTGACCAGTGACGCTCGCGCGGCCTTGGCGGCCGCGCGCATCTCGATCGCCTGCGCCGTGATCGTGTCGAGCAACACCAACGTGAGCCCGACGTCGTCGTACCTGAACGTCCGCCCCGTCTTGGCAGCTTTCCTGATCCGCTTGAGTCCCTCTTCGTCACCGCAAACGTAGTAGACGCCGTTGCTCTTGCCGGCGTGGCGCCACACCGCGTGACGGAACAGGATCCCCCTGAGTCGCTCGATCGACTTCGGCGCCAGCTCCACCTCGACTGCGACCGGTCTGCCGTCGACGCGGAAACCGACCAGGTCGGGGCGGTGCTTGGAGTCGTGGAAGCCCCTGTAGTCCTGCCACGAGATCTCGCCCGACCACGTGTCGAATTCCAGGAGCTCGCGGCCACCCTTGAACTCGCGGCCGCGCAAAGTCAGCCATGCGGCCATCCACGCCACTCCACAGTGATGCGCCCACCACGTCGGCGCCGGCTCGCCCGGCGCTCGGACAGGCACGCCCGCGACCGCCACGCCGATCCGCGTCGGAACGAACAGGCAGCCGTCCCCGCGCCGCATCGGATACCGAGCCAGCCAGCCCTCCCGCTCGAGTCGCCTCGCATGGCTCCTCGCCGCCACCTCGCTCCAGCCCATCGCACACCGCCACGCATCCAGCGGTGCCGGTCCCACTCTCGCCAACCAGCTCAAGCCTGCCATCGTCGCCCAGCCAGGCCGTAGAACCCGAGTCATCTGCTTGCTCCAACACCCAGCTCATGTCCGCGATCAGCCCGCCTCCGCCCCTGCTGCCCACCACAACTCGAAGGGCGCATGACTACCCGTACTCCTCCTCTTCTCACACCATGTGGAGGGCGGGTAGTCATGCGCCCCAGCGAGCCCTGAACCCCCGTGGTTGCAGGGGCGGAGGCGCGTCGCGTGTTCCACTCGACGAAACACCTCACGCTGGACTTAGCGCAGGACCTGTGAGCCGTCATCCAGACCTCGATCGGACCTGCCAGCTGTCGTCGCGCTCTAGCTCGGCGGCGACGTCGAGCATCGCCTCCCCGACCTCGTGGAACGCGTGGGCGACGGCGGCGACCTCCGTCCCGGAAGCCGCCATCGCGAGACGCTCGAGCGCCGCGTCGAAGTCCTGCCAGAGCTCGTCGGACCCGGGCCGGTTGCCTCCCGGCCGCAGCTCGTAGGGGAACGAGTCGGCGCGGAACCCCGAGCGGCCGAGCCACTGCACACCCGCCACCTTCGACGCGTTCGTCATCGTCGAAGCCAGGTGCTCGCACGCGTCGGCAAAGCGCCGCACCCGGTCCAGATAGCCGGGGCTCGGCGGGGCGGATGCGCTCGCGGCCCACGCTGCCTCGAAGGAGTCGCCGGCGATCTGGTAGAGCGCGATCGCGGAATTCGCATCCGTCGCGGGTGCCGCCCGTTGCTGTGAACGGGATTCATCCGGCTGCCGTTCGACCCGCGAGCTGGAATCCGCTGCCGGCCTCGTCGCAGCAAGCATCCGCTCGAGCTCCGAGCGCCGCACGATCCACTTGCGGACGCCGGCGCGCGACGCCTTCAGCTGTCCCCTGGTCACCCATTGCCGCACGGTCGCCGGGTTAACGCGGAGCTCCTCGGCGATCTCGGCCAGCGTCAGCCACGGATCAGTGTCATCGCGCTCTTCCTCGGTCAAAGCTTTCCTCTTTCGCTCGATGCTTCCGTCCGTGGAGCAATTAGAGTATCTTAGAGAGAGGTTGCCGTGAGTACAGCGTCGAGCAATGTTCCGCGTGTTGCGCTTAGTCGTCAGGAGGCAGCGATCTCGCTCGGGATGTCGCTGGACTCGTTCGAGCGCCATGTCCAGCCCGAGCTCCGGCTAATCCGGCGGGGCAAGCTGCGACTCGTTCCCGTCGCCGAGCTCGAGCGGTGGGCGAACGAGAACGCCGAGTCGGTGTTCAGGCGCCCGCGCCGGGCTTAGCATCGATCGCCCCCATGGCTACCGGGATCCGTACTCGCCACGCCCGCGGTTGCAAGTCACGCGACGGCGGCGGGTGCAACTGCACGCCCACCTATCAGGCGCAGGCGTACGACGCCCGGACCGGCCGCCAGGTCTGGCGCACCTTCCCGACGCGGAGCGCCGCGAAGCTGTGGCGCCAAGACGCACAGGTCGCGTTGCGCCGCGGCACCATGCGACCGCCGACAGCGAAGACGATCGCCGAGGCGGCGGAGGTGCTGATCGCCGGCGCGCACGACGGCACGATCCTCGACCGGGGCGGCAAGCCGTACAAGCCGTCGACTGCTCGCGGCTACGAGCAGCTGCTCCGCTCGTATGTCGTCCCCGCGCTAGGCGGCTTGAAGCTCTCGCAGGTCCAGCGCCGCGACGTCCAGGACTTCGTCGACGACCTGCGCAAGCAGGGCCTGTCCGCATCGACCATCGCGAACATCCTCGATCCGCTGCGGGTCATCTTCCGGCGGGCCATCCGCAGAGACGAGCTCTCGATCGACCCGACCGACAACCTCGACCTCCCGGCGATCCGCGGCCGACGTGACAGGATCGAACCCCCGGAGCGCGCCCACGAGTACCTCGCCGCGCTACCCGACTCAGAGCGAGCGTTCTGGGCGGTCGCTCTGTTCTGCGGTCTCCGACGCGGCGAGCTGCGCGGCCTGCAGTGGACCAACGTCGACTTCGATGCCGGCGTGATCCGCGTCGAGCGCTCATGGGATCCAGTCAAAGGGCCGGTCGACGTCAAGACCGGCGCCGGCCGCCGCGCGGTCCCGATGGCCTTCGTAGTCAGAAGAGAACTCATGACCCACAAGGCGCGGACAGGACGTGAGGGTCGCGACCTCGTGTTTGGTCGCACGGCGACCGAGGCGTTCTTCGCATCCACGATCAGAGCACGCGCGAATAAGGCGTGGAAGCAAGCCGGGCTCGAGCCGCTCACCCCGCACGAGGCGCGCCACTGCGCGATCTCCTACTTCATCGCCGCCGGTCTTGATTGGAAACAGATCTCGACCTGGGCCGGCCACGGCGATGTCCGCCAGACGTGGAACCGCTACGGACACCTCGTACCAGGCGGCGAGGACGCGGCAAGAGAGCGTCTCGATGCGTTCCTCACGCCGACACAACCGACCCCGACTGTGGCGCACACTGTGGCGCACGACCCCGAAAACAACGAAACCCCCAAAAACATGGGGGTTCTGAAGTACCGCTACCGGGATTCGAACCCGGGTTTCCGCCGTGAGAGGGCGGCGTCCTAGTCCCCTAGACGATAGCGGCGAGAGGTTGAATTGAAACGGCGCGGTCAAGATCTCGCCGTGCATCCGGGATCCGGGCACGGCTGCGATCGCGATCGGCCTGTCTCAGCGTAGCGGCAAGGCTACCGCCCGCGGGGAAGAGAACACGAGACCAATCGCGTGTCACCGTCCGAGACCGTCGTCGACCTAGCAACGCAGGGCCGATCGGCTCGCGGAGGCCTGCGTGGCACGGGTGACAACCCGACCATCCGCATCGTGCTCTGGGTGCGGCACAACGTTCCGTCACCCGGTCGTTACGAGATGGTGGTGCCCCACGTTGACCGGGCTGTAGGGCCACGCGAGTTCAGCATAGGCCAGGTCGGCGGTTCGCCTTCCTGGCGACTCCTAGCAATCCTTGAAATCGTCTTTTTCCAGGAATTTCCGTCCGAACGGAGCCGTATTCTGCGAACATGTGTTCGCACATAGTTAAGCTCCCATACCTCCTCCGGCCTGCTAATTTTCGGCTCCCCGCGGCTGTGGTGAAATTGGTATACACGCGGCGTTCAGGTCGCCGTGCCCTTACGGGCGTGGAGGTTCGAGTCCTCTCAGCCGCATCGGGTTGGTAGATGTGCACGAGAGCCAGTGTGCTGGCCGCCCCCGAACTGGCTGGTGCCGGTGCGAATGCCACGGACATTGCGCGTCGCCTCGGCATCCCTCGCACGACCGTCCGGGACTGGCTTCGCGGGCAGCTACCTAAGCATGTTCGCGACGGAATGCTGGGGACGCTGAACTGCGAGCGTTGCGGCCGTCTTGCTCACCGGTACGACGAGCTGACCGACTCGTACGTATACATCCTCGGCCTGTATCTCGGGGACGGCTGGATCTCACGGCATCGTCGCGGCGTGTACCGGCTCAGGATCGCGCTCGATGCCAGATACCCCGGCATCATCGAGGACGCCGCGGCCGCAATGCAGGATGTTCGCGGCGGCACCGTGCACGTCCGGCGGCGACCCGATAAGAACTGCTCCGACGTATCCGCATACTGGCGGTCTTGGCCCTGCCTGTTGCCCCAGCACGGCACCGGTAGAAAGCACGAACGCGAGGTCGTCCTTACTGCTTGGCAGTCACGTCTTGTCGACCGCTGGCCCGAGCAGTTGGTGCGCGGACTCATTCATTGTGACGGCTGTCGATCCCAGAACACCGGCACGAATTGGTCCTGGCCACGATACAGCTTCAAGCAGCTAGCAGACGACATCAGGACGATCTTCTGCGACGTATGCGACCGCCTCGGGCTGCGCTGGACCAGAGCGGGAACGACGATCTACGTCTCGCGTAAAGCGGACGTGGCGCTCCTCGACGAGTTCATCGGACCGAAGCGATGACGACTACCGAGGTCGCCGAGCGCCCCGGTACGCGAGACCGGGGAGAGGTGGCTACAGCCAGCCCTGCTCCTCCGCGACGCGCACGGCCTCCGCCCGGTTGCGGGCGTCGAGCTTCTGCATCGCAGAGGAGAGGTGGTTGCGGACGGTTCCGGGTGACAGGTAGAGGGCGCTCGCAAGGTCGGCAACGGTGGCGTGGTGCCGGGAGGCGAGGAGAACCTCGTGCTCGCGCGGGGTGAGCGG